>Ga0302326_10003132_pt1 | contig 39273 bp, 30 predicted proteins | sample Palsa_T0_3_FD_202264 | JGI IMG/M metagenome (GOLD analysis project Ga0302326, IMG submission 202264) | Peat permafrost microbial communities from Stordalen Mire near Abisko, Sweden - Palsa_T0_3 | ecosystem: Environmental > Terrestrial > Soil > Palsa > Peat permafrost | place: Sweden: Abisko... | reverse complement strand
GCCATCGGGTGCGCGGTGGCGGAGAAGCCCTCGAAGAAGTGCTTCATGTCCTCGTGCAGGAGCGAGTGGCGCGTGAGCTTTTCGCTCCAGCTCGCGAGCTGCGCCTCGTTGGGCAGGTTCCCGTAGATGAGGAGGTAGGCCACCTCGACGAACGACGACTTCTCTGCGAGCTCCTCGATTGGGATGCCGCGGTACCGGAGGATCCCCTTGTCGCCGTCGATGAACGTGATCGCGCTCTTGACCGAGGCGGTGTTCATGAACGCTGGGTCGATCGTAACGGTGCCCGTCTTGGCGCGAAGCTGGGCGATGTCGATCGCACGCTCGCCTTCCGATCCCGTGATCACGGGCGCCTCGAGCCGGGTGTCCCCCAACGTGATGATGGCTTTGTCGGTCACAGGATCCTCCGCGGAGAATGTGCCCGCACTATAGGCCAAAAAACACGCTGGCGCAGTGCGCAATCGTCCGCGTGCGGTGCTCCCATCTCTCTATCGTCTACGGTCCGCGCCACTTGAGTCGCCGCTCGTCGGCCTGGGCGAGGGCAAGTCGGCGCTGCTCCTGAACAAGAGAAGCGTAAGTCGGCGGCACCCGGGGATCGCGCCCGAGCTCGAGGAGAACCCGGAGCGCCGCCTCGGCGTCGTCCATGGCCCGGTGGGCGTTCTCGAGGGCGACGCCCAAGCGCGCGGCCACGTCGCCGAGGGCGCGGGACCGCTCTTCCTGCTGGATTTCGCGAGCCCAAACGAGCGGATCGAGCCACTCGACGTCCCGGCGAAGGGCCGGGGGCAAGCCTTCGGCCAGCCCGGCCCGCGCGACCTCGTTGGCGAGGAATGCCCGGTCGAACGGGGCGTTGTACGCGGCGGGGATGCAGTTCGCCAGCATGGCGACGACTTCGGCGACCACGGCGCCGAACAAGGGGGCGTCGCGAACCAGGTCATCGGTAATCTTGTGCACCTCGCTCGCCTCGGGCGAGATGGGCCGGCCCGGGTTGACGAGCCAGTTGCGGCGCTCGACGACCTGACCCCCTCGCGCGATGACGATCCCGATCTCCACGATCCGGTCGACCGAGGCGTCCTTGCCGGTCGTTTCGAGGTCGATGAGCGCGATCGGCAGCGACGCCCACGGCGCGTCCGCGGCGTGGCCCTCGATGAGCCCCCGGACGATCGCCCGCAAGAGGTGCGCGATCCCGGCGTAATGGCGCCCCGTCGGGAAGCACCCGCACGCATCGAGCGAGACGGCTCTCATTTCTTCTTCGCCGCGGCGATCTCGCCCTTGACCCACTCCTCGAGATCCATCTTCAGATTGTACTCGCGCCCGTTGATGTAGATGGTCGGCGTGCCCTTGACGCCGAGGTCGTCGGCGACCTTTCGGTCGGCGTCGATCTGGGCCTTGGTGGCCGGCGCCGCCTCGTCGGCATGAAACCGGGCCATGTCCAGCCCGAGGGCCTTGGCGTAACCGTCGAGGTCCGTGTCCTCGAGCTTGCCGGCTGCCGCGAAGAGGACGCGATCCATTTCCCAGAACTTGCCCTGGTCCGATGCGGCGATCGCGGCGCGGGCCGACGGCTCGCCGCGCGGGTGCATCGGCAGGGGCATGAATTTGTACACCACGCGCACCGATTCCTTGTGCGCCTCGTAGACCTCGTCGATTACGGGGGCCACGCGCTGGCAATACGGGCACTCGAAGTCCGCGAACTCCACGATCGTGACCGGCGCGTTGTCCGGGCCACGTGAGGGCGACCCATCGAGGGGGATGCTCTTCACGCCGTTGGCGTCGAACCGCTCCTTGTAGATCTGGTCCACCTGGTCGGGCGAGAGCCCCTCGCGGACAGCCTTGGCGATCGCCTCGGCGACGGCGAGGCACCCCGTGCACGCGCGCTTCTCGAGGACGCATTGCGCGACGGGGACCGGCTCCGAAGGGCAAGGGGCGGCGAACTGGTTCACGTACCGCGTGAACTCTCGCTTCTCGCGCGGCGTGAAGTCATGGGTGTCGATGCCCGGCAGTTCGACGTTGCCCGAAGACGCCGCGGTCGGAGTGTTGGCGGGCCCGCCGCAGCCCGACGCCGCGAACGCAAACACCGCCAGCACAGCCAAACGGCTCCTCATCGAAACGCTCCTCCGCGTCGTTTTCAACGCGTCTCTGTGAGGCGCCCTGCCGGGGACGGCGCGCGCGCACGCCCGATCATGGATGACCCGCGCCGGACCCGGGCGGAGCCGCCTCGGAGGAGCGATCGTCGCGGGGCACCTCGGTGATCGGCGGGACGCCGAGTTCTCCGGCGACGCGCTCCTCCAGCGACTCGTCGTTCTCGACGTCGAGCTCGCGGCCATTGATGAAGATGGCCGGCGTCCCCCTGAGGTTGATGTCTTCGCCGAGCTTGTGGGCCTTGACGATGGCGTCGCTCACGGCCGGCGAGTTGACGTCCGCCTTCCAGCGGGGCAAATCGAGCCGCAGCATCTGCGCGTATCGCTCGAGGTCCGCGTCCTCCAGGTGCTGCTGGCGCTCGAAGAGCAGGTGCTCCATCTCCCAGAAGCGCCCTTGCAGGCCCGCCGCCAGCGCCGCACGCGCGGCAGGCTCTCCGCGCGTATGAAACGGCAGCGTGAACGTCTTGTAGACGAGGCGCACCTTGCCCGCGTGGACCTGCATGATCGCGTCGATGAGGGGGACGGCGGCGGCGCAGTGCGGGCACTCGAAGTCCGCGAACTCGACGATGGTGACGGGTGCGTCTTCCGGGCCGCGCGACGGCGAGCCGTCGATCGGCAGTGTCTTCACGGCGGATGGGTCGAAACGTTCCCGGTAGGCGTGCTCGATCTGCGAGTCGGACGCGCCGGCACGGACCGCCCGCGCAACCCACTTGGCGGCCTGAGTGCAGGCGGGGCAGGCGCGCTTCTCCTGGACGCACTGCGCCACGGGAATGGGCGCGTCGGGGCAAGGCGCGAGCACCGACGAGACCAGGCCGCTCCAGATGTGCCGCTCGCGTGGGGTCATCGAACTCGTATCGACCCCTGCCAGGACGACGTCCTTCACCTCGGGGGCGGCGCTGCTGGACGCTGCCGGCGACGCTTGCGATGCGCCCGCCTGCGAGTCGCGACACCCGACCGCGCCCGCGGCGCCCGCGACCAAGACGGCGAGGCTCAAGCCGAAGCGGCCGACGCCGGAGACCTTCATCGTGCGCGAGGCGGTCCGCAAGGCAGGCCCACGTGTAGCGTCTTTTTCGGGGCGGTTCCACCCCGGACGGGGCACGGCTAGTACCTCGACGCAGAGGTTTCGAGAGTCGAGGGTCGAGGTACTAGCAAATCGGCGGGAGCCGATTTGGGGGGCTGAAGGGGGCGTAGCCCCCGGGAATGTCTAGTACCTCGCCGGCAGCGAAGCTGCGGAATTCGGCCGGTGCAACCGGTCGAATTCATTGCGGCGAGGTACTAGGGTGAACGCGCCTTGACGCTGCTCGCGCGCTTGCAGGATCCTGGGTTCACGCCGCGGGCAGGAGAAGTCGACGCGCTCATCGACTTTCTGGTCGACGAGAAGCTAGCGAAGGCTGCCGCGCGGGCCATCGGCCGGGTCGGGCCGGCTGCGCTCGAGCCGCTGCGCGCACGCCTCGTGGGGGCGCGTCCGCCGCTGCGCGCGCACATCGTCCGGGCGATGGGGCGCCTGACAGACGACGCGCGGGCCGTGGAGACCCTGCTCGAGGCGCTCGACGACGGCGACCCGAAGACGCGCCGCAACGCGGCCATGGAGCTCGGGCATGTCCAGCGTCCGGGAGTCGAGGCGGCGCTGCTCCGCTCATGGACCCGCGATCCGCGACCCGAGATGCGACGGACGATCGCGGCCTCGCTGGGCAAGATTGGGGGCGCGGACGCGCTCCCCACGCTCGGCGAGGCGGCGCGGGCCGAGGACCCCGAGCTCGTCCGGATCGCGCAGAAGTCCCTCGCGATGGTCGAGCGAACCGCCTCCCGCGGCGAAAGGGGGCGGATCGACGGCTCGCGATTGGCCGCTGCACCGGTGGACGTCATCGCGTTCGCGCGGCAGGGGCTAGAGGACATGCTGGCCGACGAGCTGTCGCGCGTCGCGGCCGTGTCGCAGGTGCGCGTCGTCGGTCCCGGGCGGGTGCGCGTCCGCCTCGTGGGTGCGCTCGACGCCCTGTTTGGGGCGCGGACGATGCTTTCCCTTCGGTTTCCGCTCCCGCCCGAGGCGGTCGGGGATGGCTCTGGCGCGAACGGCGGACTCGCGGAGGGCGTGGCGCGCGCGGCGACGAGCGACGCGGCAAGGGCCATCGTGGGGGCTTGGACGGTGGGCCCCGCGCGCTACCGGATTGCGTGGGCCGATGGGTCTCACAAGCGCGCGGCGACGTGGGATGCGGCGGCCGCGATCCGCAAGCGCGCCCCCGAGTACGTCAACGACCCGACGTCCTCGCTCTGGGAGCTCGTGCTGGAGCAAAAGAGCGGCGGCGCGCAGGGCCAGGTCATCGAGGCCTCGCTCGAACCGCGGGCTCTCGAGGATCCGCGGTTCGTCTGGCGGCGCGGCGACGTGCCGGCTGCGTCTCACCCCACCGTCGCGGCGGCGCTCGCGCGCGTCGCCGGTGTCCGCGACGACGACGTCGCATGGGATCCCTTCGTCGGATCGGGCGCCGAATTGATCGAGCGCGCGCTGCGGGGCCCCTATCGCGCGCTCCACGGCACCGACAACGACCCGCGCGCGCTGGCCGTCGCGCGCGCAAACGCGGAGGCCGCGCACGTGCCCCTGACCCTCGAGCACGGAGACGCGCTCGGCCCCGCGCCCGCCGGCGTGACACTGGTCATCACGAACCCGCCGATGGGCCGGCGCGCGTCTCGCACGCTCGGGACCGATGCGATGCTCGATCGGTTCGTCACGCACGCAGCCGGGGTGCTCGTGCCGGGCGGCCGCTTCGTCTGGATCGCCCCGTGGCCTCAGCGCTCGCGCGCGGCGGGCGCCGAGGCGGGGCTGACGCTCGACTGGGCACGCACCCTCGACATGGGCGGCTTCGATGCCGAAATCCAGCGCTGGCTTCGCTAGCGCTACGCGTTCTCAGACTGCGGTCGGGGCGATCGAGGGCGTGGTCGCGGCAGCCGTCTGTTTGGTGAAGAAGTCGATGAGATCGATGCGCGTCACGATCGCGACGACTCGGTCGCCGTCTTCGACGATGGCGGCCTTCGAGTCGGAGAGCACCCCCTGCAAGAGCTCCACTTTCGTGTTCGGGGTGACGGTCGCGTAGTCGTCCTCGGCGACCTCGGTGATGGCCGAGTCGAGCGTCTTGCCACCCGACACGAGCGCTCGAAGGACGTCGACCTCCGCCACGATGCCCGAGAGCTTGCCGCGCGAATCGACCACCGGGAGCTGGCTGATGCTCGTCGACTTCATCAGCGCCACGACGTCGCGCAGCTTGGCGTCGGGGTGCGCCGTGACGAGCGGCCGGCTCTCGCGAGCCGCGAGGAGATCGCTCACCGTCCCGAGGCCCGGCGCGTCCTCGAGGAAGCCGTTCTCGCGCATCCATTCGTCGTTGAAGATCTTCGAGAGGTACTTGTGGCCTGCGTCGGCCAAAAAGACGAGGATGCGCGCCGGGCGGGCGCCGGCGCCTTCGCCGACCACGGCCTCGCCGCGGTCGACCATGGTGCGCGCGTACTTCACGGCGCCCGAGACGGCCGCGCCCCCGGACCCGCCGACGAAGAGCCCCTCGAGACGCGTCATGTCCCGCGTCATGAGGAAGCACTCCTTGTCGTCGACGCGGATCACGTCATCCAAGATCTTGAGGTCCATGGTCGAAGGGAAGAAGTCCTCTCCGATGCCCTCGACCTTGTACGAGAAGGGCTTCGTGATGCGCCCCGTCTTGACGAAGTCGTAGTAGAGCGACCCAACCGGATCGACGCCGACGACCTTCATGCTCGGCTTCTTCTCGCGCAGGTACTTGCCGGTGCCCGAGAGCGTGCCTCCGGTGCCCATGCCCGCGCAGAACACCTCGAAGTCGCCGCCCGTCTGCTTCCAGATCTCCGGTCCGCTCGACAGGTAGTGGGCCTCGGGGTTGGCCGGGTTGCGATACTGGTTGGCGTAAAAGCAGTTCGGCGTCTCGCGGGCGATGCGCTCGGCCACCTGGTAGTAGCTGCGAGGATCTTCCGGCTCGACGGCGGTCGGGCACACGACGACGCGGGCGCCGAACGCGCGCAGGTGGCTGATCTTCTCCTGGCTCATCTTGTCCGGCATCACGAAGACGCACTTGTACCCGCGCAGGGCCGCGAGCAGCGCGAGCGACGCGCCGGTGTTACCGCTCGTCGCCTCGACGATGGTGCCGCCGGTCTTCAGCCCGTCCTCTTCGGCGCGGCGGAGCATGTTCGACGCGAGCCGGTCTTTGTGGCTGCCTCCGGGGTTGAGAAACTCGCACTTGACGTAGATCTCCACCGGCAATCCCGCGGTCACGCGCGACAGGCGCACGATGGGTGTGTTTCCGACGGCCTTGCTGATGTCGACGAGCGCGCCCTGCATCGGTGGTCTCATGGTGTGGCCCCGCTGGGTTTTTACGGCGTGACGGGTCTCGTGACGATCGACGCGAGCATCCGCCCGCTCTCCTTGCCGTCGCGGCGGAACGAGTGGAACCGCACCGACTCGTGGCGCGTGCACCCGGGTACGTCGTCGATGCGCGCCGCCTCGACCCCGGCCTCGCGCAGCTGCTGGCGTACGGCGGCGCGCAGGTCGACGAAGACCTTTTCGGGCGATGCGTGAGGGTAGGGCGTGATGACGGTGGCGCCGGGGACTGCGCGCGAGATCTCCTCGGCGACGTCGCGACCCACTTCGAAGCAGCAGGGCCCTATGCATGGCCCGATCGCGGCGACGAGCCCGCCCCCGCCCAGCGCCTTGACCCCAGCGCCGATGACGCCCGCCGTCACCCCGCGCCAGCCCGCGTGGACTGCTGCGACGTCGCCCGTCTCGGTCGACGCCAAGAGCACGGGCACGCAATCGGCGACGCGGACCCCCACGGCGACCCGGCCGAAGGCAGCCCTCGCGACGAGGGCGTCGGCCTCGCACGCCCGGGCTTGGGCGGCGCCGGCCTCCTGCGCAAGAGCGACCTTGGCTCCGTGGACCTGCTTGACCTGCACGACCGCGCGCGGCGCGCCCTCCCCTTCGCCCGGACGGGGCGGGGGGGCCGGACCAAACAGCGCCTCGAGGATATCGGTGTCCGAGGCGCGCCGGTCGGGAAAGACATGGGCAAAGCCTGCCCCGCCCAAGATATTGCTGCGCGTCATCACGGCCGGACTCCGGTTCATGATGCGCCGAACCCACTCGTGATACCACTTTGGATCGACCGACATGCCGGCGCCGGATCCGTTCCTCGGACGTACCATCCTGAACGGCGCCTTCCACATCGAGCTCAAGATCGGCTCTGGGGGCATGGGCGCCGTGTACAAGGCGCATCAGCCCGAGATGAACCGCTTCGTGGCGGTGAAGATCTTGCACCCCAAGCTCGCCGACCGGAAGGACCTGGTGTCGCGCTTTGGCCGCGAAGCGCGCGCGCTGAGCCAGCTCTCGCACCCCAACACCGTGCGGGTCTTCGACTACGGCGAGCTCGAGGACGGCCCCCTCTACATCATCATGGAGTTCCTCGAGGGCCGGAACCTCAACCAGAGCGTCCGGGTCGAAGGGCCCTTCGCCGTGGAGCGGGCGCTGCCGATCCTCATCCAGTCGTGCGGCGCGCTCGACGAAGCGCACAAGGCCGGCATCATCCACCGCGACCTCAAGCCCGAGAACATCTTCCTCGTCCAGAGCGCCTCGTTCCGAGACTTCCCCAAGCTGCTCGACTTTGGGCTGGCCAAGGTGGGTGAGCAGCAGATGCGACCGGGCTCGGTGGTGTTGACCCAGGAGGGGATGGTCTTCGGGACGCCGGAGTTCATGAGCCCCGAGCAGGCCCAGGGCAAGACGTTGACGGCCGCGAGCGACGTCTACTCGCTCGCCGTCATCCTGTACGAGGTGCTCACCGGGAAGCTGCCTTTCGATGCGCGAAACGCGATGGAGCACATCCAGCACCACGTGACGGGCAGGCCCATCTCGATCAACCACCGCGCACCGGGCAAGACGTTTCCGCCGCTGCTCGAGCAGGTCGTCCACCGCGCGCTCGCCAAGCGGCCGGAAGAGCGCTTCGCCACGGCGGCCGACTTCGGGACGGCGCTGCAGTGGGTGTTCAACGGGGCGTCGCAGCTGCCGCCGCATCTGGCTCCGCCCTCCCAGCGCCCCGACGCGCGGGCCGCCGTGCCCGTCACCACCTCGACGCCGGTCGCAGGGGCCGGCCGCCAAGCAGTGGTGGTGCACGGCCACTCCAAGCCCACGCTGCCAGAGCTCCGGGGCGACCGCCGCAACATGAGCGTCCGGCTCCTCGTGGCGGTTGCGGTCTCGTTCACGCTGCTCGGCATCGCGCTGGCGCTCGTCCTGGTGAGGCTCCTAAACCACTGACGGGCGTGATCCCCGAGTCCGGACTAGACGGTCTGGATGGCCACGCGGGGTCGCCAGAGGCTGGTCGAGGGGGGCGAAACGCTCTTCGGCGCCGCGGCGAAGAAGGGCATCGAGCGCGGGGCGCCGCTCGCCGACCGGATGCGGCCCGAGAGCCTGGCAGACGTCGTCGGGCAGGCGCAGGTGCTCGGTCCGCAGGGGCTCCTCGCGCGCGCGATCGGCGCCGACCGCGTGCGGTCCACCATCTTGTGGGGGCCGCCGGGGAGCGGCAAGACGACGATCGCGCGGGTCATCGCGCACGCCACGAAGTCCTTCTTCGTCGCCTTCAGCGCGGTCCTCGGCAGCGTCGGGGAGCTACGCGAGATCGTCGCCGCCGCGCGCGACCGCCTCGCCTTCCACGGCCAGCGCACGATCGTCTTCGTCGACGAGATCCACAGGTTCAACAAGGGGCAACAGGACGCGTTTCTCCCGCACGTCGAAGACGGGACGATCGTCATGGTGGGCGCGACGACCGAGAACCCGAGCTTCGCAGTGAATGCCGCGCTGCTCTCCCGCTGCAAGGTGTTCCGCCTCGAGCCGCTCGCCCCGGGCGACATCGTCGAGCTCCTGCGTCGAGCGCTCGCAGACGAGGCGCACGGCCTCGGCGCGAAGCACCTGTCGGCCGACGACGACGCGATCGCGGCGATCGCGCGGGCGTCGGGGGGCGACGCGCGGCGCGCGCTATCGACGCTCGAGGTCGTGGCCGACTGGCTCGATACGACGGGCGGCAAGGCCGTCACCCTCGACGTCGTCGCCGCGGCCGAGAGCCATCGCCCCCTGCTCTACGACAAGGCGGGCGAAGAGCACTACAACGTCGTCAGCGCGTTCATCAAATCGATGCGCGGCAGCGATCCGGACGCCGCGGTCTACTGGATGATGCGAATGCTGGCGGCCGGCGACGACCCGCTGTTCGTGTCGCGGAGGATGCTCATCTTCGCCAGCGAGGACGTCGGCAACGCCGATCCGAACGCGCTCGTCGTCACGGGAGCGGCCGACGCTGCGCTGCGACGAGTCGGGATGCCGGAGGGGACGTACCCCCTGGCGCAGGCCTGCATCTATCTAGCCACTGCCCCCAAGTCGAACGCAGCCAACGTCGCGTGGCACCGCGCCAAGGAGCTCATCGACCAGCACGGCGCGCTGCCCGTGCCGAAGAAGCTGCGCAACGCCGTCACCGCCTTGATGCGCGAGGAGGGCTACGGAGCCGGCTACAAGTACGCACACGACTTCGACGAGGGCGTACCGCTCGGCGAGACGTATCTACCCGACGAGATCGCCGACGCCCGGCTCTACGAGCCGACGGACCGGGGTCACGAGGCCGATGTGCGCACTCGCCACGCCAAGCTACGCGGCACGCGCAGGTGACGGCGGAAAGGCGCGGCTACTTGAGGGTCGCGAGCGCCGCCTCGAGCTCGGACAGCGCGTGTCCGTCGCCCTTGGTCCGGGCGGCCTGTACGCCCGAATCCAGCCACGCCCGGGCCTCGTCGACCCGACCCATCGACTCGAGCATCTGTCCGCACATCAGGTACATGGGTACGTAGTCGGGCGCCTGCGAGCGAAGGGTCTCGAACGTCGTCAGCGCCTCGTCTTTGCGGTCGAGGCTGCGATATTCCATCGCGAGGCCGTACCACGCGAACGGATCGGCTTGGCCGGCCGCCGTGATCTTCCGCAAAAACTCGAGCCGCTTGGATAGTGCCGCCATGCTCGCGCGAGGAGCCATAGCACGGGCCCCTGGGGTATGATTGGACGCCATGTCCTCGTGCCCCGTCTGCGGCGCCGAAGGGGCCAGCCCCAACGCGCCTTGCGCCGTTTGTGGCGCGGCGGCGTCGGGGCACGCGGGGCGGGCGGCGATGCCGGAGCTCGAACTCGATCTCCCCAAGTCGCCCGCCAAGCCGGCCCCCATGGCCAACAAGGTGGCCGAACCCGAGGCCCGCCTCGAGCTCGCGGTGGATCTTCGCGCGGCTCACGCGAGCCAGGAGATGATGTTCGGGGGGGCGATGCCGTCGAACCGCGCCGCCATCGTGCACCGGGGGGCGCCGATCGTTCAGGCCATCGGCGACGTCTCGTTCGATGCGCGCCTCCTCGCCGATTACGGTCAGCCCCCGGAGAGCTGGTTCGCCCTTCCGTTCTACGCGTGGCGGGTGATCCGGCGCCAGGGTGAGCTCAAGGCGGCGCTCGAGGGGCGGCGCGCAGAGTCCGAGCGAACGCGGCGCGAGGCCGAGGACGCGTTCGTCGCCTTCGCGGGACGCGTGCGCACCGCGATGGAGGCCGACGCGGAGAAGGCGTCGGAGTTCGCCGGCATCCTCATCGAGCTGCGCAAGGCGGAGGACATCCTTCGGTCTCGCGACAGCGTTCTCGCGAGCGAGCAGGACGCGCACAACGCCCGGCTCGCGTCGGTCGCCGTGCGCCTCTCGAAGCTCGAGGCCGAGCTGGCGCAGGCGCAGGCCGCCGAGCGCAAGATCGCGATCGAGCTCGCGACGGCGCAGGCGGCCCTCAGCCGCGAGGAGACAAAGCTCAAGCGCGCGGAGGCCGAGCTTCGCGCCGCGCAGCGGCGGCAGGAATCGTCGGACGAGGGCGTCGCGACATGACGATCCAGGCCGAGCTCGAAGAGGACCCGCAAATCTCGCAAGCGCGACGCCGCATCGGCTTGGTCCTGCAAGACAAGTGGCGCATCGATGACCTGCTCGGCGTCGGCGGGATGGCGGCCGTCTACGGCGCGACGCACCGCAACGGCAAGCGCGTCGCCGTGAAGATGCTGCACACGGAGTTCAGCCACGACGACGAGATCCGAGCGCGGTTCCTCCAGGAGGGCTACGCCGCGAACGCCATCCAGCACGACGGGGCGGTCAGTGTGCTCGACGACGACGTCGCCCCCGATGGAGCGGCCTTCATCGTGATGGAGCTCCTCGACGGCGAGACGGTCGAGCGTCGCTGGGAGAAGAGCGCGCGGCGGCTGCCCGTCGCCGAGGTGCTCACGATCGCCGACCAGCTGCTCGATGTCCTCGTCTCGGCCCACGAGCGGAGCGTCGTGCACAGGGACATCAAGCCCGAGAACCTCTTCATCACGCGGGCTGGCACGCTCAAGGTGCTCGATTTCGGGATCGCGAAGCTCTTCCAGCGTTCGGACTCGAAATCGCAGGCGACGCGGGCCGGGATGGTGATGGGGACGCCGGCGTTCATGGCCCCCGAGCAGGCCCTGGCACGCTGGGACGAGGTCGACGGGCGGACCGACCTCTGGGCGGTGGGCGCGACGATGTTCACGCTGCTGACGGGCCAGCACGTGCACGACGCGCCGTCGCCGCAGGAGCAGGTCATCCGGAGCGCGACCGCGCCGGCCCGTCCCATCGGCGCCGTGGCGTCGGGGGTTCCCGAGCGCGTGGCGGCGATCGTGGATCGGGCCCTCGAGTTCGAACGGACGAAGCGCTTTCCGGACGCGCGCGCGATGCAGGAGGCCGTACGCGCGGAGCTCAGTTCGTCGCCCGGCGGGACGGTCACCGTGTCGGCCCTGGCGCGGCCGTCCGGCACCCTCCCCCGAGTGGCGGCGGCGGACGCGATCACGCACCCATCGGCCGAGACGCTCTTCGACACGACGCGCGCCTCGGTGCCGTCGGTCCACTCGCTGGCGCTGGAGCGCGAGTCACGGCTCACGGAGGCGGGCAAGCTCCGGGTGGTCATCGCGAACGCGCAGGGCGCCTATACGGCGGCCAAGAAGCGGGCGGTGGACGTGGCCGCGGACGTCGAGGCGGCCCGCGCGGAGCAGAGTTCGCTCGAGCAATGGGTGAGCCGGCAGGTCGGGACGCGCACGGCGGCCGTGGAGAGCGCGCGGGCGGCGGTGCGGCAGCAGATGATCGCGCTCGCGCGGCAAGCCATCGAGGACCGCAAGACCTTCGGTGGCGAGTTCGACGTCGCGCGGGCGAACGTGAACAAGCTCGGGCGAGTGTCGGCGGCGGCGACACGCGACGTGGTGGTGCACGAGGCGGCGCTCGACGTGTACGACGCCCCGTCGCTGCGCAAGGGCGTCGTGCTCATGGGCATCGGGGCCATCCTCGCGCTCGCTCTGCTCGCCGCGCCCATCGTGTGGCGCGCCACCCGCGTCATCGAGCCGCCGATCCCGACGACCACCACGACGGCGCCAGTTCGCTAGCGCTTGAGGCAACAGCCTTTACAGCAGGGCGTCTTGGGCCGTCGCGTCGTCGATCGTGCCCTCTTCGCGGAGGCGTTCGATGGCGCTCTGGAACGTTTCCATGCCGTAGGGGTGGGCGCCCTTTTCCATCAGCGACTTGAGGGGCGGGTTGTTCTCGGGTCGGCGGATGCTCTCGCGGACGGACTGGGAGGCGACGAGGACCTCGGCGGCGAGGACGACGCCTGCGCCGTCGGCGCGTGGAAGGAGGCGCTGCGCGATGACGCCCTGGAGGCAAGTCGCGATGCGGAACCGGTTCTCGGCGGCGTCGCCCTTCATCAGCGCCAGCATGCGGTTGACGGTGCGGATCGTGTCGCTCGTGTGCAAAGACGCCATGACGAGGTGGCCCGTCTCCGCCGCCTTCAAGGCGATCTCCATCGTCTCTTCGTCTCGGATCTCGCCGACGAAGATGACGTCGGGGTCTTGCCGGAGGGCCGCGCGGAGCGCCGCCGCGAAGCTCGCCGTGTCGAGGCCGACCTCGCGCTGGCTGATGCTGGACATCACGTCGCGGTGCACGAACTCGATGGGATCCTCGACCGTGACGATGTGAAGGTGCTGCGTCTCGTTCAGGTGGGCGATCATGCTGGCGATCGACGTGCTCTTGCCGTTGCCGGCCGCGCCGACGACGAGCACCATCCCGTTGTGCCTCTCGGCGAGCTCCGTCGTCACCGGCATCGGCAGGCCGAGGGTGGCCATCGGGGGGATCTCGTTCGGAATGAAGCGCATGACCACGGCGAGGCTGCCGCGCTGCCGATAGACGTTGACTCGAAAGCGGCCGATGTTCGGCGCCACGTACGACGTGTCGTACTCCTTGAGCTCCGCGAGGCGCGCGACGACGTCGGGGCTCGTGATCAGGTGGCGCGCGACGGCCTCGGTATCCTCGGCGGTGATCTTCTCGGTGCGGAAGTAGATGATGTCGCCCCGGACGCGCACGCCCGGCGGCTGGCCGACTTTGATGTGCACGTCGCTCGCCTTGCTGGCGATGGCCTTCGTCAGGAGCGACCGCAGCAGATTCTCGTCGGCGTAGGGGCTGGTCACGTGGCGCGCCTGGCCTCCGAGCTCGAGATTAGCAGGCCTTGCGGGCTGCCAATCACGAAGCGACGACGCCGATGTAGGGCAGATTGCGGTATTTCTCCGCGACGTCGAGGCCGTAGCCGACGACGAAGTGGTCGTCGATCGTGAAGCCCAGGTAGTCGATGGCGACGGCCACGCGCGCTCGCACCGGCTTGTGGAGTAGCGCGCACACGCGCACGCTCGCGGGCGAGCGGGTACCGAGCAGCTCGACGAGGTGCGCCATCGTCAGGCCGGTATCGACGATGTCCTCGACCAGCAGCACGTGCTCGTTCTCGATCGGTCGCGTCAGGTCGTACGTGATCTGCACGACGCCGCTCGTCTCCGTCCCCTCCCCGTACGATCGCACTCCCAGGAAGTCGACGCGGAGCGGGAGGTCGATCGCGCGCGCCAGGTCGGCCGCGAACACGAAGCTCCCTTTGAGCACGCTCACCAGCACTAGGCTCTTGTCCGCGTAGTCGCGCGCGATCTCCTCGCCGAGAACGCGCACCCGCGCGGCGATCTGCTCGGCCGAGAACATGCAAGCGGGGCGGTCCATGACTCGGCTTCGTAGGGTATCAGCTTTGCTGTCATCCCGAGCGGAGCGAGGGATCCCATGGCCTCGGCCTTTCCGCGCTCTCCGTGGGGTCCTTCGCTTCGCTCAGGATGACAGCAAACCGAGCGCATCTCGACGATGGTGGCTCGCTACTTGGCGATCGCGTGCACCTCCAGGTCGACGCCATCGGTCGTCACCGTCACCGCTCCGTCGGTGTCCGTTCGCCAGACTCGGGCGGCGGCGACGCCGAGGGCGGCCAGGGTTGCCGGGCTGGGATGGCCGAAGCGGTTGCGGCGACCGACCGAGATGACGGCCTCGCGCGGCGCGACGGCGGCGAGAAAGGCAGGCGATGACGACGTCGCGCTGCCGTGGTGACCGACCTTGAGCACATCGGCGCGCAGCCTGTCGGGCGCCGTAGCAAGGATCGAAGCCTCCTCCTCGCGCTGCGCGTCGCCAACCATGAGGATGGCGCGCGCGCCGTAGACGAAGCGAAGGACGAACGAGTTGTCGTTGGCCTGGCGATCGGGCGAGTACGCCGGACACGGGGCGAGCACGTCGATCCGCAGTCCGCCGAGCGTCCGAACACCGCATAGGTCGTTCGGCCGCAGGATGGGCGCGCCGCGCGCCCGAGCGCCGGCGAGGACCGCCGCGTATCCGCCGGCTAGCTGCTCGCCCTCCCCTTCTCCCGTGTCCCACAAGGCGCCCACATGGACGGCGTCGAGGCCCGCCACCAGGCCCCCAAAATGATCCGGGTGCGGATGGGTGAGCACGACCGCGGCGAGCGACCGCCGGCGCCGCGCGCGTAGCTCCGGCGCGAGGACGCGGGCGCCCACGTCGATCGGACTGCCGACGAGGCCCCCTCCGTCGACCACGATCGCCTCGCCGTTCGGCAGGTCGACGATGGCCGAATCGCCCTGGCCGACGTCGAGAAAGGTGACGCGCAGCACGGCCCGCGGCGCCCCCACGCGCCGGGTCTGGACCTCCAAGACGAGGAGCAGTGCTGCGGTCGACGCGACGATCGCCGCGCGAAAAGGCGACCTCAGAGCGACCGCGGCCATCGCGCACACCAGGGCCGCGAACTGCCAGGAAGTCGGCTGCGGTACGTCGATCGTGAGCGCCGGCGTGGAGAAGATGCGCGCGATGGCGCGGACGAGGAGCAACGCCCCGGTAGCCACGACGGCGCAGCCCCGTTCGGCCGAGGGCCACCAGGAGAGGATGGCGTGCGCAAGGCACATTGGGAGTGCGGCCGACTCGCCGAGTGGCACGGCCAGGAGGTTGGCGATGGCGCCCCCGAGAGGCATGGTCGGCGCGAACCGAGCAAGGATCGGCGCGCATGGGATCGACGCGGCCACGGTGGTGGCCGTCGCACGAAGGACGGCCGCAGCGCGCGCGGGCCCGCGCTCGGCGAAGACCTCGCCCAAAGGCCGCGCGTACACGATGAGGCCCGCGGTGGCTGCCGCGGAGAGCGCGAACGACAAGTCGAAAGCCACGAGTGGATCCATCAGCGCCATCGCCACCACCGACAGGCCGAACGCACGGACTACGTCGCCGTGGCGGCCGAGGGCGCGAGCTCCGAGGGCGGCGGTGGCCATCCAGGCCGCCCGGACCGTCGATCCGCCGCCGCCCGCGAACTCCGCGTAGAGCCAGGCAACGGGGATCCCGACGAACGCCGAGAGGCGGCCCGCGTCGGTACGCGCCGCGATCGACTCGACGCGGACGAGCGCACCATGGAGCACCCGGACGATCAACGCCAGCACCAGGACGAGATGCATCCCGGAGACGGCGAGCAGGTGCGACAAGCCGCTTGCACGAAAGCTCTGGTCGTCGAGGGCGGCGAGGTCGCTCTCCCCGAGGACGAGCGCGCGCGCCATCGGGGCGATGTCGGGCGCGAAGGTCGCCTCGATCCGACGCCGCACCCGGGCTCGCTGGCGGTCGACCCACGCGGCGAGCGTCGTGGAGCGCCGGACCATGCGCACGTCGAGGGCGCCCCCGGTGCGGAAGACGCTGCGACGGGCCTCCGCCGGGCGAGGGTCTCCCACGGCCGCGTTCCACAGCCGCTGTGGAGGCGCAAGCGTGGCGACGACCTCGACACGATCGCCCGTCGCCAGATCATCCGGGCCGCCATAGAGCGTTGCGCGGCCGGCCCACGGCTCCGGCACGCCGTCGCACACGACGCCGGCGAGGACGGCATCCCAGCGCAGGACGTCGCGGACACGGACGGGCGACGCGTCGACCGTGGCGCGCGCGCTGCAACGGGCCGGTTGCGGGATGGCCGCGTCGGCCCGGGCGCGCTCCCTCTCGTAGCCGGCGACCGTGAGGTGGCCACGGAGCAGCCCGATGGCGACGAGCGTGACGGCAACGAGCGCCGTCGCCGCGTCCGCCCGCCGGGCCCTCCACGCGAGGGCAAGGACGAAGCCGCCAACGCCGGCGACTTCCCACGGCGCGATCGTGGCCACCCCGCCGGCGGCCAGGGCGACGCCCGCGACGACCACGCGGTCGATTGGTCGGGCAAGGGCGTCGTGCACCACGGCGAGCGGAGCAGGCTGCGTGCCGCGCCCCCGCCTCGCTCGAACGAGGCCGAACTGGATGTCCCGCCTGCCTGCGGGCGGGCAGCCGAGGCGGCCCGTCGTCGCCCGGGGCCGTCCGCGGACAGCTCGCGCTAGTCTTCCCAGCCGAACGCTTTATATTGCCGCCGATGCAGCACGATGCAAAAGGCACCCATGCGGGCGGCGCGGACAACAACGCCGTCGACGAACGGGGGGGCGCCGAAGGGCCGGCCTCGGGCTCAGCCGAGGCGACAGACGCGCCCCCGGCGAGCGAACGCAGCGAAGCGAAGGCGGAGCTCGCACGCGTGAAAGACGCGCTGCTCCGGACGGCCGCCGACTTCGACAACTTCCGAAAGCGCTCGCGCCGCGAGATGGACGAGGCTCGCCGCGGCGGACGCGAGGATCTCCTGCGCGTGCTGCTCCCCGTGTTCGACAACCTGGAACGCGCCATCCACAGCGCCCAGCGCTCGAGCGACGTAAAAGCGATGACGGAAGGCCTCGCGATGGTGCAACGTCAGTTCGTGGACGCGCTGGGACGCGAAGGGATCGCGCGCATCATCACGGTCGGGAGGGCCTTCGACCCCGGCGTGCACGAGGCCATCCAGCAGGTCGAGACCTCGGACCACCCGCCCGGGACGATCATCGCCGAAGTTCAGCCAGGGTATACTCAGGGCGAGCGGCTCCTTCGGGCCGCGATGGTGGTCGTCGCCCGGCCCAAACCAGGCGACGCGTCAGCCGGAGAGGGTCAGGGCGAGGCCAACTAGGCCCGCGAGGCGCGATGGGAAAGATCATCGGGATCGACCTCGGGACGACGAACTCGTGCGTCGCAGTGGCCGAAACGACGGGAAGCGGAAAGCTCGAGGTCAGCATCATCCCGAACGCCGAGGGGGCTCGAACGACTCCGTCCGTCGTCGCCTTCACGGCGACGGGCGAGCGCCTCGCGGGGCAGCCGGCCAAGCGGCAGGCGGTCACCAACGCGGCCAACACCGTCTATGCCGTCAAGCGGCTGATGGGGCAGAAGTTCACCCACCCGGAGGTCACGCGCCAGGCCGAGACGGCGCCCTACAAGATCTTCGCGGCCCCGAATGGGGATGCCTGGATCAAGGTGGGCGATCGCGAGATGTCGCCCCCCGAGGTGAGCGCCGTCGTCCTGACGAAGATGCGCGAGATCGCCGAGGCCTTCGTCGGTGAGAAGGTCACCGAGGCCGTCGTGACGGTCCCGGCGTACTTCGACGACGCGCAGCGCCAGGCGACGAAAGACGCCGGCAAGATCGCGGGCCTCGACGTCAAGCGCATCATCAACGAGCCGACGGCGGCGGCGCTCGCGTACGGCCTGGAGAGGAAGGGGTCCGAGCGGATCGCCGTCTACGACTTGGGCGGCGGCACCTTCGACGTGTCCATCCTCGAGATCAACGGGGGCGTCTTCAGCGTGAAGGCGACGAACGGCGACACGCACCTCGGGGGCGAAGACTTCGATCGCCGGATCGTCGATACCCTCGTCGACACGTTCGCCCGCGAGCACGACGTCGACCTGCGCAAAGACAAGATGGCTCTCCAGCGTCTGAAGGAGGCGGCCGAGAAGACGAAGCACGAGCTGTCGTCGTCCCTCGAGACGGAGATCAACCTCCCCTTCATCGGGCAGAGCGCCAAGGGCGAGCCGCTCCACATCATCAAGACGATGACGCGTGCCGACCTCGAGCTGCTCACCGAGGACTTGGTCGAAAAGACGCTGGAGCCCTGCCAGAAGGCGCTCGCGGACGCCAAGCTGACGGTTGCGGAGATCGACAGCGTGATTCTCGTGGGCGGGATGACGCGCATGCCGGCCGTGCAGCGGACGGTGAAGCAGTTCTTCCGCAAGGACCCACACAAGGGCGTCAACCCCGACGAGGTCGTGGCGGCCGGCGCCGCGCTTCAGGCGGCCGCCCTCGGCGACGACAAGGTCGAGGTGCTGCTCCTCGACGTGACGCCGCTGTCGATGGGCGTCGAGACGGGTGGCGGCGTGTTCACGACGCTCATCCCGCGCAACACCACGATCCCCACCGAGAAGGGCGAGACGTTCACGACGAGCGTCGACAACCAATCGTTCGTGCCCGTGCACATCCTGCAGGGCGAGCGCAAGATGGCCGCCGACAACCGGAGCCTGGCGCGGTTCGAGCTGTCGGGGATTCCGCCCGCGCCGCGCGGGGTCCCCAAGATCCAGGTGACGTTCCGGATCGACGCCGATGGAATCGTCAGCGTCGAGGCCAAGGACCTCGGCACCGGCAAGGCGACGAACGTCAAGGTGAAGGCCACGAGCGGCCTGTCGCAGCAGGAGATCGACAGCCTCGTCTCGGATGCCGATCGCTTCAAGTACACGGACGAGCTGCGCCGTGCCCTTGCCGAGGTGAGAAACCAGGCCGAGACGCTGCTTTACACCACCGACGCCGCCCTCGAGGGCTACGCCGACCTCGTCGATGCCGCCACGCTCGAAGAGATGCGCGTCCTCGCGACGTCGCTACGCGCCCTCCTGGAGAAGCAAGGCGAACTCGCGCAAATTCGCGAGGCCTACCAGCAGCTCGAAGCGAAGACGTTTTCGATCGCCGAGAAGCTCTACGGGCAAGACGCGCCCTCGGAGTGACGCCCGGGGGGGCGGGGGACCTGCTGGCGGACCTACTGAATGAGGTCTTTCAGGGCCTTGAGGGCCGTAGCGCGAACCTTCTTCTGCGCAGGCTTGCCCTTGATGGTGATGGGCTGCTTGGTGAACGGGTTGACGCCGGGTCGGTCTTTGGTGGCGGGCTTCTTGATGGCGCGCAGCTTGAGCAGGCCGGGGACGACGAACTCTCCGTTGGGCTTGCGAAGCTCTTTCTTGATCAGCTCCGTGAGGCCATCGAAGACGCGGCTGACGCTCTTCTTGTCGAGCTCCGTGAACTCTGCGAGCTCGGCAATGACTTGAGCCTTCGTCAAACGCTTTGCAGACATTTTCAGCTTCCTCCTCGACGAGATCGTTCGCTCTTCCGGGAGAGCGCCCCTCGCCGACATCGCGTCGAGACGCTCTCAAATCCGTGTGTCGGAGCGTCTTTGCGCCCGCGATGCTGAAGACGAGTAGCACCCCGTTTTCGCGTCCTGCAAGCGGAAAACAGCCTATTTTGTGATTTCTTTGGGTCTCCGGCGCGCGATCGGGCGGGCGGAGGCCGTCTCCGCAGCGGCACAAAGACGCGCGGTTTCGCGGCGCATTTCGCGGTCTTTTGCCGCCGTGTCGTGGTCCCACCCGACGAGGTGCAAGAGGCCGTGCGCGAGGAGCATGGTGAGCTCCGTCGTGAGGTCGGCGCCGCGCGAACGCGCTTGCCGCCGGGCCGTCGGAATGCTCACCACGACGTCGCCGAGCAGAGGCCCCTCGCCGAATTGGCCTTCGATCTGGGAGAAGGCAAGCACGTCGGTCGGCTTGTCTTTTCTCCGGTAAGTTCGATTCAGCTCCCGGATCCGGTCGTCGTCGGTGAGAACGATCGACAGCTCGCGGCCCCGCAGGCCGAGAGCCTGGAGCATCGCTCGAGCACGCCTGAGGACATCGGTGCGCGACGCCGTACCCTCGGCACCGTCCTCGACCGTAAGCCGCACCGTCATCGCGACCTCCGTGCGCGACGCGGCTGGCGTGGATGGTTCTTGGCGTACAATGAAGAGTGCATGATGCGAGCGTGCGCCATCCTACCCGCCCTGGACGCGGACGCGACCGTGGGGAGGGTGATCGACGACGTCCGCGCCGCTCTCGATGTTCCCGTCCTCGTCGTGGACGACGGCTCCAGCGACGCGACCTCGCGGGTCGCGCGCGAACACGGCGCCATCGTCATCCGGCATGAGCGCAACCGCGGCAAGGGGGCAGCCTTGCGCTCGGGCCTTCGCGAGGCGCACGCCCGCGGCTTCGACGTCGCGGTGACGGTGGACGCCGACGGCCAGCACCCGGCCGCTTCGGCGCGGGCCGTCCTCGACGCGAGCGACGATCCGCGGGCCCTGGTGCTCGGCATCCGTAACCTCGTGCGCGACGGCGCGCCGCGCAGCAACCGCTTCGGCAACGCCGTATCGAACTTCTTTCTGTCCCGCTTCGCGCGGCGCACCATGCTCGACACGCAGTGCGGCCTGCGTCGCTACCCGGTCGCCGAGACGCTGGCCCTCGGCGTCCGCGCCGACGGGTACGCCTTCGAGGGCGAAGTGATCCTGAGGGCGCTCGCGGCCCGGTTGCCGCTGGTCGAGGTGCCGATCGGCGTCCTCTACACGACGGCGGCACGGCAGCAGACGCACTTTAGGCGCGTGGCGGACCCGATGCGCATCATCGGCGCCGTCGTGTTCACGGTCCTCGACTTGCGGCTCAAGGTGGTCCCCGTGGGGGCGCGATGACGGGCCGTGCCTGCGTCTCGCGGCGAGCGGCGCTGGCCCTTGGAGCCGCGTGCGTGCTGCCCCTTCGCGGGGCGCTGGCCGACGACCCTGCCGCCGACCTTCTCCGTCGCATCGCGGCGGCCCGGCTTCCCGTCCGTACCTTGCGGGGGTCGTTCACCCAGACGCGCACGATCGGCTTGCTCGCGACGGACGTGCGGTCCAAGGGCACGCTGGCGCTCGTCCGCCCCAATCGCCTGCGCTGGGAGCTCTCGCCGCCCGACGACGTCACGTTCTGGATCGGACCGGAAGGGCTCGCGTATCGAGGCGCCCACGGGGAGGGTCGACTCGCGGCGGGGGCGGGGCACCTGTCCGACGCGTTGCAGGATCTCCACTCGCTGCTCGGCGGCGACCTCGCCGACCTTGAACGACGATGGTCGGTGCGCGTCCTGCGCGATGACGCGACGGGCGCCGATGTGGAGGCGACGTCTCGCGCCCCCGCCGCCGAAGCGCCGCGCGCGATGCGCCTCGCCCTCGCGCCGGACCTCGTACGACCGATGCATGCGCTGCTCGTCGAGGGGCCTCGCGATCGGACGACGATCGACTTCGGCGACGTCGTGATCAACGCGCCGGTCGACGAGCGCGCGATGCGACCTCCGTAGCCCCAGCCACGCGTCGCGCGTATGCTCGCCCGCGATGCCCGCCGATCCTCCGAGCCAGCGTTTGCTGCGCCTCCTCCGTCGCACCTCCAAGACCGCGCGGGGGGCCGTCGCCCGGTCTCCGGTCGACGACGGGGCGCTCTGGAGCGCCCACGAGCGCGCGTTGGTCCGCACGCGTGATGCCGGCTCGGCCGCGCAGCGCATCGGCGCCACCGCGGGGCGATACCGGGTGTCCGTCGACGCTCTCGCCGATCGGGCCCACGCGGCTTCGTCGCGGGCGTCCGAACTGCAGGGCACGTTCGCGCGGGTCGTCGACGCCTTCGATCGCCTCGGCCTCGTCGCGCTCAATGCGGGGCTCGAAGGCGCGCGCCTCGGCGAGGCCGAGGGACGCCAGCTCGCGCTCGTGAGCGACGAGGTCCGGGCCCAGTCGCAGCGAGGCGCCGACGTGGCGCGCGAGCTCGTCGCGGGCATCGGCAGTCTGGCGGGAGAGTTGATGCAGATCGAAGGGAGTCTCGGCCAGGCGCAGGTGGTGATCGCCGAGTTGACGCAGGACGCCGCGCGCGGGGCTGGCGCGGCCAGCGACTCGGAGTCGGCGCTGCTCGACATGGGCGAGCGCGTCAAGAAGACGACGGGCTCGGACCCCGAGGCGGTGCGCGCCCTTGCGGAGGCGAGCGAGAGGGCCCGCGCGCTGGTCACGGCGCTCGCGTCCCTCAGTGGAAAGGTGCCGCGAGCGTTGCTCGTCGGTGCGTTGCGGCCGGTGCTCGAGCCGGTGGCCCGGCTGCTCGTCGAGGAGGACGAGGGCGCGGAGCCGACGGAGCGCGGCTGAACACGATGGCGGGCGCCGATCCCGAGCTCCGGCGCCTGCTCGTGCAGGAGCTCGAGCGCCACCTGCCGACGCTCGAGGGGCCCGCCGCGGCGATCGACGTTCAACGGGCGGTGCACGCGCTCAAGGGGAGCGCCGGCCTCGCGGGACAGCCCGAGCTCTCGGAAGCCCTCGAACGGCTGCATCGGCGCATGCGCGAGGGCGACGAGGCCGCGCTCCGAGACGCCGCCGCCCTCGTCCGAACGGCGATCCGGCGCCTGTCGGCGGGCGAGAACGCCCTGACGGATCGCTGGCCCATTCCTCCGGACGACCTGACGCGATCCGCGCTCGATCCGCTCGTACGCGTCCAGTACGCCGCGGAGGTGACCGATCGCCTCGCGCGCATCGACGACGCGCTGACGCCCGAGCGCGACCCGGTCGACTCCATCCGCGAGATTTATCGGCACGTGCACACGATGAAGGGAGCCGCCAGCGCCGTCGGGGACGAGCCGATGACCTGGTTTTGCCACGGCCTGGAGGACCAGCTGCGGGGCGCCGACTCGACCGACGCCGCCTTGATCGCCCTGCAGGAGGTAGCCCGGTGGCGCGGGGTCCTCGGCGCCCTGCTCGAAGACCCCGACGCGGCGCTGTCGACACTCCGAGCCCGGGACCGACTCGGGCGCGAATCGCGCCCCCCGACCTCGATGTCGCCCGGGAGCATCGGTTCGGAGCCGCCCCGCAGCACGGGCTTCGACGAAGCGACGGCGACGATCCGGGTGGCGGCCGCCGAGATCGACCGGCTGCTCGAGGGGCTGGACGTCATCGACCGGGCTCGCGAGCGCATCGCAGCCCGTGCGTCGCGCGGCGGGGCCGCCGCACTGACGTTGCGCCACCTCCGGGGTTCGCTCGTCGAGGCGCTACGGCTCATCGGGCCGCCGCGGCCCTGGGGGGCTCCGGCGGCCGCCCTGCACCGGATCGAGCAGGCTGTGACGGCCGTCGGGGCCTTCGGCGAAGAAATCGACGCAGCGGCGAGCCGTCTGACGTCGATGGACCAAGTCCTGCGCGAAGCGGTGACCGTCGCCAAGAAGCAGCTGTCGGGCATGCGCCAGACGACGATCGGACGGATGTTCGGCCGCCTGACGACGGCCATCGAGTCGGAGGCGCGCCGCCGGGGTTGCGCCGTCATCGTCCGCACGCGCGGCTCGGACGAGACCATCGACCGACGCATCGCCGAGCAGCTCGTCGAGCCTTGCCTCCAGCTCGTACGCAACGCCGTCGCGCACGGCATCGAGGCGCCCGCGGTGCGCTCGGCGCTCGGCAAGCCCGCGAGCGGGACGATCGTGCTCGGTGCCCGCAAGATGGGCAGTCGCCTGAGCATCACGATCGAAGACGACGGCGCGGGTGTCGACGTCGCACACGTGCGGGCCCGGGCGATGGAGGGCGGCCTCGTGACATCGGCCATCGCCGAGGCCGCGGACGACGACACTCTTCTGTCGCTCCTCTTTCTTCCGGGCTTCTCCACGCGCGAGACGAGCGACTTGCTCGCGGGTCGAGGCATCGGCCTCGACATCGCGCGGGCCGGCATCCAGCGTCTGCGCGGCGCGGTCCGTCTGTCGAGCCGCGCCGGCAAGGGATTTCGCGCGCGAATCGACATCCCCATCGGCAGCGGGCTCGTGACGGTGCTGTGGGTGACGGCGGGCAAGAACGAGTTCGCGTTGCCGGCGGCGACCGCGCGCCGCGTGCGCCTGCATCGTGACGCCGACGCCGCGACCGTGCCGCACCTGCTCGAGTTCGTCGACGCCGGGAACGGAGGCGCCGCGCGGTACGTCATCGACCTGGTGCTCGAATCGGACGAAGCGCGAGAGGCCCCCGCGGCGGTGGGCGTCGACGCGGTCGGGCAGACGGAGGAGCTGCTCGTGCGTCCGCTCGGCCCCCTGGTCGCGGGGCTCGGTCCGTTCGCGGGCGCGATCGTCCGTGGCGACGGTTCGCTGAGGTTCGCCATCGACCCGTGGGCGATCGCACCCCGCGCCCGCGCCCTGTCGGCCGCGGCCTCGATCCCGTCTCCTCCGCCGAGCCGCGCTTAGACGCTATCATCACGGTCGCTGGAAATGACCGTCCGGATCGACAGAATGAGCGCGACCGACGCGGCGGCGGTCGCGGCGATCGACGGCCCGACGCGGTTGACGGAGGAGCAGCTGCGCGCGGAGCTCGAGAGGCCATGGGCGAGGCTGTGGGTCGCGCGCGAGGCGGCGCACGGCGTCGTGGCCTTCGTCGTCGCTTGGCACGTGACCGACGAGATCCACCTGCTCAACGTCGCGACGCGGTCGGACCGGCGGCGTCGAGGGATTGCACGCGCAATGCTGGAGGCGCTCATCGCGCACGCGCGCGAGGTGCGGGCGAGGCATGTCCTTCTGGAGGTGCGAAGGTCGAACGTCGCCGCGATCGGCCTCTATCGGAGCCTCGGGTTCTTCGCCATGGGCGTGCGGGCTCGCTACTACCCGGACGACGAGGACGCGGTCGAGATGGTGCTGGCGTTCGACGCGGCGACTGGCGAGATCGTAGAACGTGCCGACGAGGTGCGCTTGCACGGATGAGCGTGCGGCCCGCGTGCGTGATCCGTGACGATCGGGTGTTAGCTTGAAGGGACCCCGATGAAGCGCGTCTTCGTTTGCATGTGCGTGCCGCTCGTGACCGCGCTGGCGGTAGGGGCCGCGGCGCAGCCGGCGAAGCCGACGCCTCCTTCGCCGCTGGTGAGCCCCCTCGCCGCGGGCGTCGCAGCCGCGAACGGCGCCGACTACCCTGCGGCGGAGAAAGCGCTCGCCGCGGTCCAGGGAGGCGATCGGCCGCGCGCCCTCGCCATGCTCGCGCGCGTCATGCTCGAGCAAGGACGTTTCGACGAGGCCGAGCGCGACGCCGTCGCCGCAGAGAACGGCTCGACCGAAGACGTTCGCCTCGGCACGCTCGCCGTCCGCGGCGAGATCCTCGCGGCGCAGGGCAAGGTCGATGAGGCGATTCGTCTGCTCACGCCGTCCGCGGGCGGCGCCGGCGGCGGCGGCCGTCGCGTGCGGCTCGAGCTCGGCGAGCTGCTCATTCGAGCCGGCCGGCGGACGGACGCCGAACCGTTCTTGCTGAAGTTCGCGGACGAGTACGGGAACGACGCGATCAATTCGACCGACGCGGAAGGGCTTGCGATGGTGGGCCGCGCGATGCACCTGCTGCGCCATCCCAAGGATGCCAACACCGCATACAACGAGAGCGAGCGGGCCGAGGTCACGGCCTCGGGCGGGGCATTGCACGGCAGCGGGCAGGTGCGGACCCTCTTGTGGCGAGCGGACCTGTACATCGACAAGTACGATCCAGGCCATGCCGAGCAAGTCCTCGCGGAGGCGCTGAGGATCGCGCCCCACAACGCGGACGCGAACGTGAAGCTCGCGCGCGTGAAGCTGCAGGAGGCCCTCGACTTCGACGCGGCGGAGAAGCTCGCCCGCGACGCCCTGGCCGTGAACGCCAAGCAGACCGGCGCCTTCGCCGTGCGCGCGGGGATCGCGCTTCGCGACATGGACCTGGCCGCCGCCAACGCCGCCGTCGACGCCGGGCTGGCGATCGACCCGAACGACCTCGAGCTCCTCAGCTTGCGGGCGGCGGCGCGCTTTCTGGCCGACGATCGGCCCGGCTACGATGCCGCCAAGCGCGCCGTCTTCGCGCGCAACAAGGAGTACGGCGAGGCATACACCACGATCGCGGAGTTCGCCGACTGGGAGCACCGCTACGACGACGTGGTCGCGATGATGAAGGACGCCGTGGCGCTCGACCCGCATGACAGCAAAGCGTGGGCGCAGCTCGGCTTGACCCAGACGCGCGCGGGCGACGAGACCGAGGGCGTCCGATCGCTGGAGCAAGCGTGGAGGGGGGACCACTTCAACGTCCGCGTCTACAACACGCTCGAGCTCCTCTACGGCCGCTGGATCCCGCAGAGCTACGAGAGCGCGCAGGAGGGGCTCTTCCGCATCCGGTACCCCAAGGCCGAGAAGGCTGTGCTCGAGCGCTACGTGCCGCGGATGCTCGGCGAGGCGTGGGGCGCCATGAAGATGCACTACATGTTCGCGCCGGCGACGCCCGTGGCCGTCGAGATGTACCTCGATCGCGAGCACTTCAGCGTCCGTACGAGCGGCCTGCCCAACATCGGCATCGAGGGCGTGTGCTTCGGGCACGTCGTCGCGGCGATGAGCCCGAAGAGCGAGCCGTTCAACTGGGGCAACGTGCTCTGGCACGAGCTCGCGCACGTCTTCGCGATCCAGCTGTCCAAGTACCACGTGCCCCGATGGTTCACCGAGGGGCTCTCCGAGTACGAGACGATGATCCGTCGGCCCGAGTGGCGCCGGGAGCTCGATCCGGAGCTCTATTTGGCGCTCAAGCGAAAGTCGCTGCCGGGCGCGCTCGGGATGAACACCGCGTTCACGCACGCCGAGGGCGACCTGGACGTAACCGTCGCCTACTACGCGGCGAGCCAGATGCTGGCGTTCACGGCCGACCAGTTCGGGCTTCCGCGCATCACGCGCGCGCTCGAGGCGTGGGGCGAAGGCAAGACGACGGCCGAGGTGATCAAGGACGCGTTCGGCGTGACGCCCGAGGTCTACGACGCTCGGTTCCAGGCATGGGAGGGGGCGCGGCTGGCGCGCTACGAAGGGCAGTACCTGTTCGACGTTCGCGCCGGCTCCGAAGAGGACACGCGCGCCGCAGCGGCGGCGAGCCCCGAGAACGCGGCCGCGCACGTCGCCTACGCCCTGGCGCTGCTCCGCGCCAAGAAGCCGGACGAGGCGAAGCAGGAGATCGCCGCGGCGCTGCGCGTGAACCCGGCAAACCTCGACGCCCACTTCGTGGCCTACAAGCTGGCCTCGCTGGCGCACGACGTCGAAGGCGAGGAGAAGCACCTGCGCGCGTTGCGGGTCGCCGGGGGTGATGGCTACACGGTGGAAATGGCCCTCGCCGGTCTTGCAGACGCGAAGCACGACGCGGCCGCGGCGCGCGCCGCGCTCCAGGCGGCGCATCGTTTCGACCCGACGCAGGCCGATCCGCTGCGCGCGCTCTACGACATGGACGCCGCCGAGAAGCGCGACGTCGAGGCGCTGGACGCGCTCAGGGAGATCGCGCGCCTCGACCAGCATGATCGGCGCGCATACCGCCTTCTCCTCGGCACCCTCGTCGACACCGCCCAGTGGGCCGAGGCGAAGCAGGTGGGCGCGTCGGCGATCTACGTCGACGTCGAGAACGCGCAGATCCACGTGGACTATGCGCGCGCCCTGACGGCCACCGGGGAGCACGACACGGCCGCCTACGAGCTCGAGAGCGCCTTGCTGTGCGAGCAAAAGGCTCCCGAACGAGCCACCACCCTCTCCCTTCTCGCTGCCGAGCGCCTGGCCCTGGGCGACGCGGCCGCCGCCCGCGCGCATCGTGACGAAGCGCTCCGCCTCGACCCCGACAACGCCGCGGCCAGGCGGCTGAAGCTCTAGTAACCCAGGGCGAGCGCCCCGTCGCGGCGGGGCTCGGCGCCCCCGACCCATAGACCCGCGGCGCGGCCGATGGCGGGCGCGTCGCCGATGTGATCAATCTGCTTGATCAGCTGGTCGACCTCCTTGGTGACGTGGCCCATCGCTTCGAGGGCGCGGCGAACGTCTTCGGGCAGGCTTCGTGGCTCGATCATCAAGACATCGGGCGAGTCTTGCTGGTGAAAGCGCGGCGCGCGCACGGCGTCGGCGGCGTCCATGCCGAAGTCCACGATGTTCGACAGCTCCTCGAAGACCGAGGTGATGATCATCGAGCCGCCCGCAGCGCCGAGGACGGCGTCGATGTCGCCCGACGGCCCGAGCACGATGGTGGGAGACATCGACGAGAGCATCCGCTTGCCCGGCGCGATCGCGTTCGGCTCTCCCTGAACGAGGCCGAACAAGTTCGCGGAGCCCGGGACCGTCGCGAAGTCGTCCATCTCGTCGTTGAGGACGAACCCTGCGCCAGGGACCGTCACCCCGCTGCCAAACCATGCGTTCACCGTCGTCGTCATTCCGACGGCGTTGCCCTCCGCGTCGACGAACGCCAGATGGGTCGTGTGCGTGCCTCCCGCGGCGCCCCCGACGGCCTTGGGGAAGAGCGATTGCGTGGGCGTCGCGTGGTCCATGGCGATCGTGGCGCGCTGTTCGTTCGCCCACCCTTCGGAGAGCAGCTCGGCGGACGGGTTGGCCACGAAGTCGGGATCTCCGAGCTTGGCGTTGCGCGCCGCGAAGGCGCGCCGCATGGCCTCGGCCGCCAGGTGCACTTGCGCGGCGGAGTGCCAGCCGAGGCTCCGCACGTCCCACGACGAGAGCAGGTGCGCGATCATCGCCATCGTGAGCCCGCCCGACGAGGGCAGCGGCATCCCGACGATCCTGCGCCCCCGGTACTCGAACTCGATCGGGTCGCGCCATTTCGTATGGTAGGCGGCGAGATCGGCCGCCGTGAGGATGCCCCCGTTCACCTTCATCCCGTCGGCGATCGCCGCCGCGACGGGCCCCCCGTAGAAGCCGGCTGGCCCCTTCTCGGCAATCCTTCGCAGCACGTTCGCGAGGTCGGGGTTGCGCCACGTCGACCCGATGGCCGGAGGGGCGCCGTTCGGCAAAAACAACGCGGCCGACGGCGGGTAGTGCGCCAGCCGATCGTGCCCCTGCTCGATCGTCTTGATGAAGGCCGGGTCGACGGTAAAGCCCTTGTCGGCCAGCGCGATGGCCGGCGCGAGCAGCTCCGCCCACGTCTTGCTCTTCGAGCCGAGCGTGTGCCACGCCTCCCAGAGCCCCGCGACGCTCCCCGGCACGCCCGCGGATCGCCATCCGTCACGCGACTCGCGCGTCGCCTTGCCGTCGGGCCCGAGATACATGTCGCGCGTGGCGGCCGCGGGGGCCGTCTCGCGGAAGTCGAGCGCGTAGGACTTGCCCGCGACGCGCGCGACGAGGAAGCCTCCTCCGCCGATGTTGCCCGCGGTCGGGAAGACGACGGCGAGGGCAAAGGCGGCAGCCACGGCCGCGTCGACGGCGTTGCCGCCCGTGGAGAGGACAGCCGCGCCGACTTTCGTGGCGAGGGCGGCGTCGGTGACGGCCATGGCGCGGGAGGAGTGAGGGGCGGGGGAGCCGGCCGGATAGGGCCAGTCGATAGGAAACGAGGGAGGCGCGGACGCAAGCGCGGGCGCGGGCGCGGACGCAAGCGCGGGCGCGGACGCGGACGCAGGCGCGGGCGCAAGCGCGGACGCGGACGCGGGCGCGGACGCAGGCGCCTGAGTGCCGCACGCGAGGGTGAGCGCGAGGGCGCAGAGGATCGTTCTGGTCGTGGTGGCGGGCGGCATGGGCCGTTACTAGAACGCATCGGCGGCGCGTGGTAAGTTTCTATATGGCGCACCCCAATACTCACCGCCCGGTTCCCCTCGAGCTCATCGAGCAGCTGCCGAAGACCGACCTGCACGTCCACCTGGACGGCTCGCTGCGGCTCACGACGATCTTGGAGCTCGCCGAGAAGCAGAAGATCGACCTACCCGCGCGCGACCCCGAAGGCCTGCGGGCGGCGATGCGGCTCGGCGAGAACTGCGGCTCGCTCGTCGAATACCTCAAGGCCTTCGACATCACGCTCCGGGTGATGCAGACGGAAGACTCGCTGCGGCGTATTGCCTTCGAGCTGGCCGAGGACGCGGCCAGAGAGAACGTGCGTTACATGGAAGTGCGGTACGCGCCCATGCTGCATACCCGGCGCGGGCTGCGGCTGACGACGGTCGTCGAGAGTGTGCTCGAAGGCCTGCGGCTGGCGCAGGAGAAGCACAAGATCGAGTCGAACGTCATCATCTGCGGCATCCGGAACGTCTCGGCGGAGACGTCGCTCGAGATGGCGGAGCTGTGCGTCGCGTACAAGGGGCGCGGCGTCGTCGGCTTCGACCTCGCCGGCGCCGAGTACGACCACCCGGCCAAGCACCACAAGGCCGCCTTCCAGCTCGTCCGGGACAACAACATCAACGTCACCATCCACGCCGGCGAGGCCTACGGGCCCGAGTCGATCGCGCAGGCGATCCACGTGTGCGGCGCGCACCGGATCGGCCACGGATGCCGGCTGCGAGAGAACGGCGATCTGCTCCACTACGTGAACGATCATCGCATCCCGCTCGAGTGCTGCCCGTCCTCGAACGTGCAGACGGGCGCCATCCGCGAGATGTCGAGCCACCCGCTGAAGCTCTACAAGAACCTCGGCCTTCGAGTGACCGTGAACACCGACAACCGGCTCGTGACCGACACGACGGTGAGCCGCGAGCTCTGGCTATGCCACACGCAGATGGGGCTCGGCCTGGCCGACATCAAGCAGCTCATTTTGAGCGGCTTCAAGAGCGCGTTCTTGCCGTTTCACGTTAAGCAGCAGTACCTGCGCAAGGTGAGCGAAGAGCTCGCGGCGTACCCGGACGACGACGACGACAACGTGAGCCACGCGGCGAACCGGTACGCGCCGGCAGTGGCGTAGAACACTTCCACCAAGGAAGAACGCGTGCCAGAACCGCGCGAGACCGAGCGAGTTCGCGGGCGGGGCGAGGAGCGGTACTCCTGTACCGTGACGACCCCCGACCGCGAAATCGCGAAGGGATCGCGCGGTTATGGCATGCGTTCTTAGGCGCTCTCGACGCGCTCGACGACGTTGTCGGGCTGGAGTTCGCCGTCGCGAAACGTCAGCCACGCCGTGCGCTGGGACCCGACGCGCGGGCCCGGGGTGACGACGCCGACGAGGTTCAGGGGATCGGCGGCGCAGATGCGCACGATCTCGCCGGCGCGCGAGGTGCGCCGGACCCGCCGAAGCGCTTCGACGGCCTCCGGGAGGGCGTACTGCTCGCCGAGGGGGCCGGCCACGAAGCGGCCTCCCCGCACCACGCCACGTGCCTCGCGCAGCCGCAGCGCGCGCGCGACGTCCCGCCAGGGGACATTGAAGCTCTCGCGCGCGGCGACCTCGCGGAACACGACGCCGTACCTCGCCAGCAGTTGCCCCGCCACGCGATCCGCGACGTCGGTGGCGACGGCGTGCACGGAGGCGACCCGGGCGACGACCGACCAGCGGCCCTGGGGAGCGCGCATCGCCCGGCCGCGCTGCCTCGTCGCAGCGCTCGATCCCATGAGCTCTCGAAGCGGCTGAAAGCCGTCCGCGGATACGAGGCCGCGCCCGACCAGGTCCCACAGGGCTTCCGTCAGGTCGCCGCGGACGAGCCTCGCTTCCACTGCGACGTCGTCCAAAAACAGCGCCCCGCGACGGCGCAGGGCCTCGAGAGCGGCCATCGCGGCCGGCGAAGAAGGGGCGTCGGGGCCCTCGGGCCCCCGCACGGCCTCGAGCAACCATGAGAGCTCGGACCGCATGGCCAGGGCGATCGGCGTGGCGCGCGAGGTCGATCCCAGGGCCGGCGTCGTCGTCCGGCGGGGAGAAAGGCGGCCCCAGACGACCTGCCCGGCCAGGCAGAGCTCGTCCAGCCACTCGGTGCGATAGCCCGCGACGCGTGGCGCGAGCACGTCCTTCTCGAGCGACGCGGCCGCGACCTCGAAGCCTTGCAGCATCTCCACGGCCTCGACGAGACCTGCCCGGCCCCCGGAGCGGACCCGCCCTCCGAGCCGGTGGCGCTCGAACAGGTACCGGAGAAAGTCCTGCGCGCTCACCGGCTCGATCTCGGCGCGGAGGCGGTCGAGCGTGTGCCGGTGGATTCGCGCGAGCAGGCGCCGGTCGCACATCTCGTCGTGCCCCACGCGCGGGGTGAAGCGCCCGCGGAGAAGCACCCCTTGTCCCTCGAGGGCCGCACACGCGATCGCCACGTCGGCGGGATCGAGCCGCAGACGCGCGGCCATTTCGACTGGATCAAAGGGGCCGAGCACCTCGGCGTGACCTCGGACGGCAGCGAGCACCGTTTCTTCGCGGGAGGGCTCAGCCCCGGCGCGCTGAACCGACGCGATCGCATGGGCGCGCGCGGCCGCGAGCACCGTCGCGACAAGCGACGCGTTCTCGACGGCGAAGGCCATCTCTCCCACGGTGGCTGCGCGGCCGGTGCGCACGAGATCGTCCAGGTGCGAGCCGCCGAGATCCGCGAGCGGGGCAAGGACAAGGCTCAACAACACGTCGTGCAGCTCGTCGGCGCTGCGGGGTGCTGGGCGTGCTTCCGCCACGACGCGGGCGATGGCATCGGCGTCCAGGGCGCCGAGATCCCGCTGGTGCTCGGGCAGCGTCCGTCGCAGGGCAACGGCCCGGGCGCGGCGCTCCTCGAGCGGGGCGTCATCGAGGAACGCGTAGGGCTTCGCGTTGAGCACCTCGTGGCTGAAGGGCGACGGCTCCGTGGTGTCGCGAGCGTGAAGGCGGATTTCTCCGCGCTCCATGCGCTCCAGGAGACCGCGCAGGCGCTCCGTGTCCATCGCTTCGTGCAAGCAGTCGTGCACCGTCTGACGCACCAGCGGGTGGTCGGGGATCGCGACGGGTCCCGTCGCGTTCTCCTGGCAGGCCGTCTGCGCCGGGAAGACCGCCGCCAGGAGGTCGTCGGCGCGCATGCGCTGCAGGAAGGGCTGGACCTTCTTGCCGCGCTCGAACCGCAGGACCGCAAGCGCGCGCGAGGCGTTCCAGCGCCAGCGCGTGCCGAACATGGGCGCCGCGAGGATCGCCTGCTGCAGGGCCTCGTCGAGACGATCGGCGCGCGCGAACCCGAAGGCGTCGGCCAGCGGAAAGCTGTGGGCGGTCCCCATCGACAGGACGATCGCGTCGTCGGTGGCCGCTGCCTGGAGCTCGAAGTCGAACGACACGCAGAAGCGCTTTCGCAGGGCGAGGCCGAAGGCGCGGTTGACCCGGCCGCCGAACGGCGCATGAACGACGAGCTGCATGCCGCCGGCCTCGTCGAAGAAGCGCTCGAACACGACGTCGTCCATCGTGGGGACGAGGCCGAGGGCGTCACGCTCGGCGCGGACGTAGGCGACGAGCTGCTCGGCCCCGGCGATCGGCAGCGCGCACTCCGCGCCGACCCACGCCGCGGCCCCGGGCGCGTCCAGCTTCGCGGAGACGTCCGCTCGCAGGCGGCTCACCTCCGCGGAGAGCTCCCAGCTGCGGGCTGGCGCCTCGCCCAGCCAGAACGGGATGCTGGGAGGCTGACCGCGGGCGTCCTCGACGCGCAGGACGCCGGTGCGAGACTCGACGCGCCGGATGCGCCACGACTGCGAGCCGAGGACGAAGACATCGCCGGCCATGCTCTCGATGGCCCAGTCTTCGTTCACGGTGCCGACGAACGTCTCGTCCGGGTCGAGGATGACGCGGTAGTCCGCGACGTCGGGGATGGCACCGCCGTTGGAGAGCGCGACGAGCCGCGCCGCGCGGCGCCCACGCAGCACGCCGTTGACCCGGTCGCGGTGCAGCAGGGCACCCGCGCGGCCGAGGCGAGGCGCGACCCCCTCGGCCAGGCTCGCGACGACGTCGTCGAACCGCGCGCGATCGAGCGCCGCGAACGGGGCGGCACCGCGGACGAGGTCGAAGAGCGCGTCCTCGCCCCACTCGCGCGCCGAGCACTCGGCGACGATCTGCTGCGCGAGGACGTCAAGCGGCGCGACCGGGGGCTCGATCCGATCCAGCCGCCCCGCGGTGACGGCGCGGACGAGCGCCGAGCACTCCAGGAGCTCGTCGCGGGACGTCGCGAAGAGCCGGCCGCGCGACGTCCGGCCGAGCGCGTGACCCGCGCGCCCGATGCGTTGCAGAAAGGACGTGACGGCGCGCGGCGAGCCAATCTGGCATACGAGGTCTACGGCGCCGACGTCGATGCCGAGCTCCAGCGACCCGGTCGCGGCGAGGGCGCGCAGGTCGCCGGCCTTCAGGCGCTGCTCGATGTGGAGGCGGCGCTCCTTGGACATGCTCCCGTGATGCGCGGCGACGCTGTCCTCGCCGAGCCGCTCGGCGAGGTGCTTGGCCACCCGCTCTGCCATGCGCCGCGTGTTCACGAAGACGAGCGTGGTGCGATGCTCCCCGACGAGCGCGGCGATGCGATCGTAGATGTCGCTCCACTGCTCGTGGCTCGGCACGGCCTGCAAATCGGTGGGCGGCACCTCGACGGCGACGTCGAGATCGCGCCGGTGGCCGACGTCGACGACGGCGCAGGGCCGGGAGGCGCCGACGAGGAAGCGCGCGGCCTGGTCGATCGGGTGAACGGTGGCCGACAGGCCGATGCGCTGCGGCCGCCGCTCCGTCAGGGCGTCGAGGCGGGCGAGCGAGAGCGCGAGGTGGCTGCCGCGCTTGTCGCGCATCAAGGCATGGAGCTCGTCGACCACGACGGTGCGCACGTGGGCGAGGTGCGCGCGCGTGCGCTCGGCCGTCAGCATGAGGTAGAGCGATTCGGGGGTCGTAATGAGTACGTGCGGCGGGCGGCGCACGATGGCCGCGCGCGCCGCCGGGGAGGTGTCGCCCGTGCGGAGGGCCGCCCGGATGCACGGATCGGCGAAGCCAAGCTCCCGGGCGGCCTCGCGGATGCCCACGAGCGGCACCTCCAGGTTGCGCTGGACGTCGGTGCTGAGGGCCTTCAGCGGCGAGACGTAGACCACGTCGACGGCGTCCGGCAGGGGCGCCGCCTCCGAGCGGCGGACGAGGCCGTCGAGGCTCGCGAGAAACGCCGCGAGCGTCTTGCCGGAGCCGGTGGGCGCCGCGATGAGCGTGTCATTGCCGGCGAGGATCTCCGCCCACCCGAGCGACTGAGCCGGCGTAGGCTGGCCGAACGCGCGCTCGAACCATGCGCGGACGGCCGGGTGGAACATCCGGTGCGGCATCCGCCATCACCTTATCGACCGCCGCGCCCCCCGGCCAGCCGCGGCGCGGCCCGCGATTCCAGCTATGTTACCCCTCGGAGCTGGTGCTAGAGAGCACCCCCCCAATGTGCCCCGAGCCCGATTCCATCGAGCCTGCCGCCCTGGCAGCCCCCTCGACGACGAAGAGCGCCGATAGGGTCTTCGACGCGCTCGAGGCGGCCGCCCTCGTCGCCGAGGGGCAGGCGGTCGGGATCCCCGAGTCGACGAGCGTGGAGGACTTTCGCGCGGCGGTGAAGCTCGACGCCAAGGCCGTCCGCGCGCGGCTCGACCGGGTGATCATGGGCGAGGATCCCGAGCGGGGCCTCGACGCGCTCCTCGAGGCCGGCGCGCTCGCCGCGATCTTCCCCGAGGTGCACGCCATGGTCGGCTTCGGCGATGGCGAGTGGCGGCACAAGGACGTGTGGAAGCACACGAAGCAGGTCGTCTGGCAGTCCGTGCCCCGTCTCGAGCTCCGCTGGTCGGCGCTCTTCCATGACATCGGCAAGGTGAAGACGCGGTCGATCTCGCCCGACGGCAAGGTCCATTTCCTGGGCCACGCGGAGGCCGGGACGCGGATGTTCGACAAGCTCGACCGCCGCCTCGGGCTCTTCTCGCCGGAGCCGGCGCTAAAGGAGACGGTGCGCTTTCTCATCCTGCACCACCTCCGCGCCAATCAATACTCGTCCGACTGGACCGACAGCGCCGTGCGCCGTTTTGCGCGCGAGCTCGGCGAGCACTTGGACGACTTGCTCTGCCTCGCCCGCGCCGACATCACGACCAAGCGCCCCGAGAAGAAGCGCCGCGGTCTGCAGCAGATCGAGGAGCTGCAGCGCCGCATCGGCCTGCTCGCGGCCGAGGATGCGCAGGTCCCCGCGCTGCCCAGCGGCATCGGCGACGCGATCATGCGCGCCTTCGGCCTCCCTCCCTCGCGCAAGGTGGGGGACGTGAAGCGATTGCTCGACGAGGCGGTGGCCGCAGGCGAGGTCGCGTCCCACCAGCCGGCCGAGGCCTACATCGAATTCCTTGCGGCGAATCGCGATCGATTCGGCCTGTAGCTCACGGCGGCGACGCGCGGTCGGAGAGGGCGTCGATCGCGTCCTTGAGCGCGGTGTCCTTGCGTAGACACGGGTAGCAGTCCGCGTAGGAGAGAAAGCCGCAGCCTCGCGTTGCCTGAAGGGGGTGTAGGAGGGCGAGCGCGCGGGCGTCGCCGTTCGTGCGGACTCGGTCGAGCAGCCCATGCTTGGCGTCGCACGTCTTGGCCGCGCGCATGTCGAGCAGGACCGCGAGCGCGGGGCTCGCGCGCGAGTGCACGTCCTCGACGTCGAGCGAATGGCGAGCTCGCGCCGCCGCCTGCGGGTACTGCCGGCCCGACGCGCCGTAGGCGATGTCGTAGAGGAGGTCGATGCCGCGCGCGCCCATCTTCGCCTCGAGCAGGGCGAACGCGTCGTCCTGGTTGTCGCGCGGAAGGGCGGCGTTTCGGACGTCCTCCTGAAGCTTCGGGTCCGCCGCGGCCGCCTCGTCGGACGCCAGCCAGAGGTCGGCTTCGCGCAGGGCGTCCCGAACCGCGTGGGTGGCCAAATATGCGCGCTCCAGCAGCTTGTGAACGTCGGCCCGATCGCCGTCCGCCCGCTCGAGTGGCAGGAGCTCTTCGATCGCGCCCGAGCAGTCGCCACGGTCGATCTTGGCCGAAGCCTCGGCCACGCGATCGTCCATCTTGGGGGCAGAGACGTGCGTAAGGGCGGCAGAGACGAGGGCCTTCGCGGAACGCGGACGACCCTCGCGCGCGGACGACGAGATCAAGATGGCCAACGCGAGCAAGATCGCCGCGCCCGCCGACGCGACGACGACCAGGCGCGGCGCCGCCCAGGCGCGGGCCGAGCGCAGCACGCGCGACAGCGACTGCCGGACAGCCGCCGCGACACCCGCTGGCACGAGGCCTCGGGCCGACAGCACGCCGGGCGACGAAGCGACGGGCTGGGCCAAGCTCGTCGGGCCGAGCGCCAGCACCGAATCCGGGGACGACGCGCTCTTGCTGGAGCGCGAGGTCCGGGGGCCGCCGCGCAGCGCATCGGGAAGCGCGTCGTCTGCGATACGGCCCTCGCCGACGAGACGGGCCGTCAACTCGTCGAGGGCGTCGACGAGCTCGCGCGCGTCGCGGAACCTGGCGCCGGACTCCTTCGCCAGGAGGCGCGTCACCAACGCGTCGAGCTCCTCCGGTGGGTCGGCCTCCGGCGCGCGCTCACGCATCCGCGGAATCGGCGCCGTCACGTGCATGCCCAGGAGCGTGACCTTGCTCGCGTGCTCGAACGGCCGCTTGCCCGTCACCATCTCGAACAGGATGACGCCGAGTGCGTAGAGGTCGGCGCGCGCGTCGATTTCCTGACCCAGAGCCTGTTCGGGCGCCATGTACTCGGGCGTGCCGTACACCATGCCGAGTTGCGTGAGCACCACGCCACCCTCCGACGACCCATGCGTGAACGCCCCTATCGGGACCTTCGCGATCCCGAAGTCGAGGACTTTGACGAAGTCCTCGTCGGTGTCCCGCACGACCAGCATGACGTTCTCCGGCTTGAGATCGCGATGCACGATGCCGAGCGCGTGGGCGCGCCCGAGGGCGCTCGCCATCTGCCGCGCGACGTGACATGCGCGCCCGACGTCGAGCCGCCCCTCGGCAATCGCGTCACGCAGGCTCCGGCCCTCGACGTACTCGAGGACGAGAAAGAACGAACCGTCGTCGAGCTTGCCGAAGTCCGTGGCGGCGGCCACGTTCGGGTGGTCGATGTGGGCCGCAGCCATCGCTTCGCGCTCGAAGCGGGCGACCACCTCGGGCAGGCGGCTCATCTCCGCATGCAGCACCTTCAGCGCCAGGCGCTTGTGCATGTGCATGTGCTCGGCCTGGTAGACCGCGCCCATCCCGCCCGTGCCGAGGAGCCGCTCGACGACGTAGCGCCCGCTGATGACGGATCCGACCAGACCCCCGGGCTCGTCGGCGCGCGGGCCGGCTTCGTCGGGGGCTTGGTCGGATTCGGGCATGGGCGAGACGCCGAGCATGGGCCCTCGGAGCCCACGCAGCTACTGGTTCGAGTTTACTCCCAGGCTCAGCGACAGCGCGACCACGTCCCGACCGAGGTACGGGCTCGAAGCGGGAGCGTAGAGCGGCCCGCCGAAGGCCACGCCGAGTCGGGCCCCCAGCTCCACGAAGGGCTCGAGCACACGGTTCGCGCGAAAGCCCAGCGCGACCGCGATCGGGACGTCCAGGACCCCTCCCCACGCCCCGGCGACGGGCGCCCGCACGGGCAACAGCCCGGGAGCGGGCGCCTCGGGCGACGTGGACAGGTGGCTTGGTTCGTAAGCCCTCTCGAAGCCGAGGCCCACGATCAGCCACGTCCGCCATGGCACCGGGAGAACCGGAGGCGCTAGGCGGAGCCGAGCGCCGGCCTCCGCCCCCTCGAGTGGCGGGAGGCCGTCGAACGGCGAGAGGTCGAAAGACACATATCCTCCCACCCGGACCATCGGCAGCAGGGCGACGTCGGTGAAAACCTCGCCCGACGGCCCTGGTAGCGGCGCGGGAGCCCCGCGTGGACGGTCACTGGCGATCCTCTGCACCACTCCGACCTCGCCGCCGACATCCCAGCGCAGCTGGGCGTGCGCGGGTGGCGCCCAAAACGTCGCGCCGAGGCCGACGAGGCCCGCGACGGATGCTCCGGCGAGGCGCGCGCGGGCTGACCTCGAGGGCGGCCGCAGGGAAAACGCCGTCAATTCAGGACAGAGCCTTTGCTGCGGAGCGCCGCGAGCTGCTGGCGAATCGACTCCGCGTCGGGCCCCTCCGGG
>Ga0302326_10003131_pt1 | contig 39275 bp, 24 predicted proteins | sample Palsa_T0_3_FD_202264 | JGI IMG/M metagenome (GOLD analysis project Ga0302326, IMG submission 202264) | Peat permafrost microbial communities from Stordalen Mire near Abisko, Sweden - Palsa_T0_3 | ecosystem: Environmental > Terrestrial > Soil > Palsa > Peat permafrost | place: Sweden: Abisko... | reverse complement strand
ACGCCTCGGCGATGAGCTTGCGCTCGAAGGCCTCGACCCGACCGCGGAGCGGGTGCCCCGGACCAGGGTCGCCGTTCGGCGACGACGGCACGGACGAGGGCGTGGCCCCATCGGCGAGGGCGCGCCAGAGGGCCAACGTGATGCGCTCGTCCGGGGCGAGCGCGAGGAGGCGCGCCACAGTGTTCTCGAGCTCCCGCACGTTGCCCGGCCACGAATGCACACGCAGGGCTTCGACGAGCGATGGCTCGACCTCCACGCCCCCCATGCCGTACCGCTCGGCGTACCGCCGGACGAAGGTGCGTACGAGCGGCTCGACGTCCTCGATCCGTTCACGAAGGGGCGGCACCCGCACCGGCACCACGTTCAACCGGTAGAAGAGATCCTCGCGAAAGCGGCCAGTGCGGGCGTCACTCGCGAGATCACGGGCCGTCGCCGCGATGAGGCGGACGTCCACCGTCTCGGTGCGCCCCCCGAGCTGCTGCACCTCTCCCGACTGCAGCGCGCGCAATACCTTGGCCTGGATGGCGAGCGGCAGCTCTCCCACCTCGTCGATGAAGAGGGTCCCCTTGTGGGCCTGCTGGAAGTACCCGAGCCGGGCTGTCTGCGCGCCGGTGAACGCGCCGCGCGTGTGGCCGAAGAGCTCCGCCTCTGCGAGCTCCGCGGGGATGGCGGCCGCGTTGAACCGGATGAGCGGCTTGTCCGCGCGCCGCGAGTGGGCGTGCAGCACCGACGCGAGGACGTCCTTGCCCGCGCCGCTCTCGCCGGTGAGAAGCACGGTGACGTCCTTCGGCGCCACGCGCGTGATCATGTCCATGAGGCGCTTCATCGCCGGACTCTGCGCGATGATGGTGCGCCCCAACGCCGCCTCAGTGCGGAGGCGAGCATTCTGGAGGCGCAGCTCCCGCCAGTCGGTGGCCCGGCGAACGGCGAGCACGAGCTCGTCCGGGTCGAACGGCTTGGGGATGTAGTCGAACGCGCCCGCCTTCATCGCAGCCACGGCGACCCGCTCCGATCCATGCGCCGTGAGCATCAGGACTGGCACGCTTGGGTCGCTGGCCCGCATCCGCGCGAGCACCTGCATCCCGTCCATTTCAGGCATCGCCAGGTCGGTCAGCACGAGGTCGGCCCCATGCAGGTCGAAGGCCGCGAGCCCGTTGACGCCGCCGTCGCACGCCTCGACGACGAGCCCGGCGTCGCTCAAAACGGCTTCGAGCGTGAACCGAAGCGAGGGATCGTCATCGATGACGAGCACGCGCGTCATGGGCGGTCACGGCTCAGCGTACGCCCGCAGTGGCGGGCGAGCCGCTTTCCACCTCGGCCCCGGTCCGGCGCGGATCGGGGAGACGGGCGCAGAGCTTGGCCTTCGTGGGAAGCTGGATGGTGACGGTCGTCCCCTTGTTCGCGGTGCTCTTGAACTCGAGCGTTCCGCCGTGCTGCTCGACCAGACCGCGCGCCACCGCCAAGCCGAGGCCCGTCCCGCCCTCCTTGGTGGTGAAGTACGGCTTGCGGATGCGGTCGAGGACATCCGGGGTCATGCCAACGCCGTCGTCGCGCACGACGAGCCGGGCGCCGTCGCAATCGCGTTGGACGGCGACGCCCACCGTCGACCCGCGCGGAGACGCTTCGACCGCGTTGAGAACGATGTTCAGCAGCGCCTGGCGGAGCTTGCTCGCATCGGCGTCGAGCATCAAATCCGGGTCCCCCGTCACCGCGATCGCGACCCCGGCCTCCTCCACGCGCGTCTCGAGCAAGACGGCAAGCTCGCGCGCGACCTCGTAGGGCCGCGTCGGACCGAGCTTCAAGTCGTCGAGGCCCCGGGAGAAGCTCAAGAAGCCGTCGACGATCGATTGCAAGCGGTCGGCCTCGGCGGCCACGATCGCCAGCCGCTCGGCCGCCTTCGGGTCCGTGGCCTGCCGGGCCATGTGCGTCGAGAGGCCCTTGATCGCGGCGAGGGGGTTCTTGACCTCGTGCGCGAGGCGCGCCGCCAGGCCGTCGAGCACCCTCGTGCGCGCCACGTTCTCGGTGCAAAGCTCCTCGCGGCGCCCGGCGAGTTCGACCGCGGCCCGCTCGTAGGCGCGCGTCAGGCCGTGGCCCACGCGGGCAACGCCCACCATCGTGAACACGGTCGCGAGCATCGCGAGGCTCACGTACTCGGCGCTCGCGCCCGTGGGCCCCGCGTGGAGCGGCCCCACGAGCTGCCCGATCGGCGTGTGGGCGAGCATGGCGAAGCTGAGAAACCCCGTCACCAGGATCCCGAACGCGGCGATCGGTAGCCAGGGAGGCTCGCTCATGATGGTCCCGGCGACGACGATGAGCAGCACGGACGTGGCGATGAGGGGGCTGGCCAGGCCGCCCGTCGTCGCGACGAGCGCCAGGTTGGCGCAGATCCCGAGGAGGAACGCCACGGCCTTGAGCCGCCCCGCGCCGTCGAAGACGCGAGCGATCGTGAGCGAGGCGAAGACGAACACGGCGACCACCTGCACGATCGCGCGCCACTGCGACTCGCCCCAGAAAATCAGCAGCGCCACCGTGAGGAAGTGGAACGGCAAAAGCCACGTCAGGCGCCAGCGGTGCGATCCGCGGCCCATCTCCTCGAAGATCCGGCGCCGCAATAGCTCCATGCGACCCCGCTCGGCCGCTCCAGCGGGTCCAGGGCGGCACGGAAAGGCTTCCATCGTCACTCCCCTATAATTCAGCAAATCCTCTGCGCATGCACCACTGCTCGGGAAGATGCCGTTTCCGACGATTGCGTTGCGGTGGGTGGTCAGGCGTCCAGTTGCCGACGGGCAGCTCAGCGCTTGCGACGGCGCCGACGGCCGAGGCCCATCCCGACCAAGCCGGCCCCCAACGCCAGCGCGGAGCCCGGCCACGGTCGGGCCGGGCTGGGAGGCATCGCGACCGAACACCCCGCCGACTCGTGGGGAGTGCTCGACGTGACGCTCAGGCAGTCGCCTGCAGCGTCGCAAGGCGCGCTGGCAGGGGGCCCGCTGCCGCTCGAACCGCCCGTGCTGGTAGCGGTAGACCCGCCGCTGGAGCCGGCGCTGCCCCCAGCATCGCCTTCGCCGAGGGTGCTCGCCCCACCGCTGCTGGACCCGGCACCAGCGTCAGGGGATGTCGTCGTCACCGTCGAAGTCGAAGTCGAAGAGTCCTCGGCCCACGCCGGTAAGGGATATCCGCCCAGCGATGCGGCTTGTTTCGCTGCGCCGATGAGCAGGGATGCCCAGGCGTCGAAGCGCGAGTAGATGGGCTGGACGCAGGTGGTTCCGTCCGAACTCGTGCCTCCGCGCGAAAGAACGCCGAACGCCACCCACTTGCCGTTGTTGAAGTTGCTCTGTTCGAAGGCGCCGGAGCCGGAGTCGCCCTCGCACGTGCTGTCGCCCGACATGAACTCGCTCGTGGAGAGGTACATGTCCGCCGGCGCCGGGTCGGGCGAGTAACAGTCGAGCGCCGCCTCGCTGGGATTCGGGTCGTCCGGGATACACTGCAGCGAGACGTTCTCTTTGATCCTGCGCGTGCCCGCCGATTCACCCGTCGTGTCCGTCGGGGTGTCGACGCCGTAGCCGATCGCCGTGACGATAGTCTCGTACTGGGAGTCGGTCATCGGCGGCGAGATCGTGGGCAGGACGTACTGGGGCAGCTGAAGAGACTCGTTCAAGATGAGAAGAGCGATGTCGTTGCCGCAGACCGCCGTTTGGTTGGCGCCCGTGGGCACGATGATGGTGGAGACGGTGTTGAATATGGTCGTGTTCTTCAGTTCGTGCGGATCGATCACGGCGCTGGTCGTGACCACGACATCCGAGACCGGATAGAGGGCGCCAAAGGTGGAGGTCCCGCAGTCGATCGTCGGCGACGACAGCTCCGCGACGCAGTGGCGCGCCGTCGCGACGAGGTTCGGCGCCAGCGCGACCCCGGTGCAGTAGGCCACCATGTCGTTCTCGATGTCTTCTGTCTGCACGATGCCGACGGCGAACAAGTCGGTCGTGTCGGCGGTGCCGCCCTGGATCGGGCTCGACTCGACGGCGATAGGCGCGACAGGATCGGCGCCCAAGCACCCGGAGATGCCGACGCAGACGATCGCGCAGACCTGGAACGACGACTTCAGGGGAGCCTCCGATGGCGAAGGTACGGCGACCTGGTGTGCGGAGGCGACAGCAGCTGCCCCCCGGGGCCGCAGGAGGGCCAGTAACCATGGTAGCCGGCCCCCTCGCGCGGGCAATGCCGTCGTGCGGCAGGCGCAGCAGCCCCCCCCCGGGTCCTTAGCCGCCCGAAAACTCCGGTGTCACCGCAGTGTCGAGGAGGCCGGCGGCGTGGGCGCGCGCATACATCTCGGTGATTGCACTCCGGACGTCCGGGCGCGCGCCCAGCGTGTCGTCGTTGGCGTACATGGCGAGATACTGGTCCAAGGTCGCGCGGTCGAGCGCGAGGTCGGCGCGAGACTCGCGCGCCAGCAACGTGGCTATGGCCTCATCCCGGTGGGCGAGGGCCCATGCGATCGAGGCACGGCATCGCCCAGAGACCCTCGCCACGAGCTCCGGGCCGAGGCCGCGGCGGATCGCGTTCCCGCCGAGCGGCAATGGCAAGCCCCCGGTGACCTTCCCCCATTGCTCGCCGAGATCGCAGACGCGAGCGAAGCCTTCGCGCTCGTACGTCAGACGCCCTTCGTGGATGAGGAGCGCGGCCTCGACTTCGCCCGATCGAACCGCCTCGAATGCTCGCGCGTACGGAGCGATCGGGACGACGACCGGCTCGAACCGCGGCAGGAGGAGGCGCAATACGAGATAAGCCGTCGTTCGAAGTCCGGGCACCCCGATGCGCGCGCCCTCGAGCGACGAGAGCGACCGGTCGCGCTCCGCCACGACGACGGGCCCGTAACCTCGCCCGACCGACATGCCGTGAGAAAGGAGGAGATAGTCGCGGGCGATCGACGGCCACCTCGCGATCGAGACGGCGACGACATCCAGCTCGCCCGCTGACGCTCGGGCGTTGAGGGCCTCGGTGTCGGCGCGCTCCGACACGAACTCGAGCCCGTCCGTGTCGATCTTGCCCTCGAGCAACGCGAGGAACATGAAGATGTCGTCGCTGTCGGGCGAAAAAGCCAGGCGGATGGCGCGCGTCATGGGGAGAACCTACCCTAGGTAGGAGCGATGAGGATCGCGCTGCTCGCAACGGACGGCGGTGAGAAGTTCGCGCGCCTCGACGGCCCGCTCGCCCATGGCCTCGACGGCTCGGCCGGTGGTCCTTGGATCGACTTGCGTGAAACGGGCGAGTCGTGGATGTGGGCCGAGGCCGATCTGCGCTGCCCAGTAAGGCCGACGAAGATCGTCTGCATCGGGCGCAACTACGCGGCGCACGCGCGCGAGCTCGGGCACGAGGTCCCCAGCGAACCGCTGATCTTCCTGAAGCCGCCCTCCGCGCTGCTCGCGCCGGCGGGGACGGTCGTCCTTCCGCCCGAGAGCAAGCGGGTCGAGCACGAGGCCGAGCTCGTCGTCGTCATGGGGCGCCGCGCGTCCCGCGTCTCTCGGCAAGACGCGCTCGCGCACGTCTTCGGCTATTCCGGCGCGTGCGACGTGACCGCGCGCGACCTGCAGAAGAAGGACGTCCAGTTCACCCGCGCAAAGGGCTTCGACACGTTCTGCCCCATCGGGCCGTGGATCGAGACGGAGCTGGATCCGGCCGCGCAACGGGTCATGTGTCGAGTGGGCGGGGCCACGCGGCAGGACGGGTCGACGACGGACATGATCTTCGACGTTCCAGAACTCGTGTCGTACGTAAGCCGAATGATGACGCTGCTGCCGGGGGACGTGATCCTCACGGGCACGCCGGAGGGCGTCGGCCCGCTTGTCGCCAACGACGAGGTCGAGGTCGAAGTGAGCGGCGTGGGGGTGTTGCGGCTCCGCGTCGCGACGTGAGCCGTGCGGTCGCCTTCGGCACGGTCGTGGCCGCGCTCGGCGTCTCGATCGCACTCGCCTCGGCCCTCCGCGGGCGGAGCGATGGCGCGCGTTGCGCCGCGGGGTTCGTGCACGTGGGGACTCGCTGCCTCGTCGCGAACGCCGGCCTCTGCCCGCCCCCGCTCGTGAAGACGAGCTACGGGTGCGACGCGCCCGACACAAGGGTCTCCATCGCCGAGACGATGCTCGCCATTGGACCCTCGGACTGGGAGTCCGAAGGACTGGTTGGGGCGCGCACCATCCACGTCAACGCTTTCGAGATCGACGCATTCGAGGTGACCGAGGGCCATTACTTCGGGATCGCTTCGGGCCATGACGGGGTCCGTGCGGCGAGGGGGATGTCCCGAGACGACGCCGAGGCATTCTGCGCATCGCGCGGAGGCCGCCTGCCCTCCGAGGACGAATGGATCGTGGCGGCGGCGGCGCCCACGACGACCGCCCCCGCGGCGGTCTCGAACGCAAGTAGCTACGCGAGCAGATACCCGTGGGGTGAGACGGGCGCCGTGTGCCGCAGAGCCGCATGGGGCCTTTTGCGAGGACCGTGCGCGACGGGCGCCGACGGCCCGGACACCGTGGGGTCGCACCCGGACGGCGATTCGCGCTCGGGGATCCACGATCTGTCCGGCAACGTCGCGGAGTGGGTGAGGGCCGCGGGGTTGGAACAGGGCGACAACGCCGCCGTCGCCAAGGGCGGCTCGTGGCAAAGCTCCCTCGCGAGCGAGCTCCGAACTTGGGCGCGCATCGAGATCCCGGGCCGCCCCGGCGACCCTCGGGTGGGCTTCCGGTGCGCATATTCCCCTTAGCCCGAAGCCTCGAGTATCCTGATCCGTCCCGATGACCTGTATCGTGATGTCGATTGGGACCGAGCTGACGCGGGGAGAGCTCGTCAACTCGAACGCTGCGTGGATCGCGGCCGAGCTGATCGGCATCGGCTTCGAGGTGACCCAGCACCTCACGATCGACGACGACGCGGGGCGCATCGTCGACGCCTTCCGACGAGTAGCGGCCGGCGCGCGGGTCGTCGTAGTGACCGGCGGCCTCGGTCCCACGACGGACGACCTGACGACCGAGGCGATCGCGAGCGCGCTGGGGGTGCCCCTCGTCCGGGACGAAGCCTCGCTCGAACACATCCGGCGCCGCTTCGAGAAGTTCGGGCGCGTGATGACCCCGTCGAACGCCAAACAGGCGGACTTCCCTCAGGGCGCCGACGTCTTGCCCAACCCGGTGGGCACGGCGCCGGGCTTCGCGGTGCGCGTCGGCGACTGCGTCGCGTATTTCATGCCCGGCGTGCCGTCGGAGATGAAGCGCATGTTCGAGGAGCAGGTCGTCCCGAGGATACGGCCGCTGGCGCCAGGCAACCTCTTTCAGATTCGTCTTCGCACGTTCGGTCTTCCCGAGAGCGTCGTCGGCGAGAAGCTCGCTGGAGTCGAGGCCGCATTCCCCGGGGCCATCCTCGGATACCGCGCGCATTTCCCCGAGATCGAGGTCAAGGTCCTGGCGCGTGCGGCTTCGCACGGCGCCGCGCGGGAGCTCTGCGAGCGCACCACCAACGAGGTGCGGGCCCGCCTGGGTGCGTTCGTCTACGGAGAGGGCGACGACACGTTCGCGGGCGTCGTCGGTCGCGCCCTACGCGCCCGCGGCTGGACGCTCGCCATCGCCGAGTCGTGCACGGGCGGGCTCGTCGGGCACATGCTCACGCGCGAACCGGGTGCGAGCGACTTCCTCCTGCTCGACGCGGTGACGTACGCGAACAGCGCCAAAGCACGCATCCTCAGCGTCGACGAGGAGACCATCCGCTGGCACGGCGCGGTGAGCGACGAGGTGGCGTCAGGGATGGCGCGGGGCGCGAAGCGCATCTCGGGGGCCACGATCGCCCTGTCGCTGACCGGCATCGCGGGGCCGAGCGGCGGCACCGAGACGAAGCCCGTCGGCACCGTGCACATGGCCCTCGCCCGCCCCGACGGCACGACGGACGTCCTGCAACGCCTCTTCCAAGGAGATCGACTCCGCATCCAGACGCTCGCGGCGTACGCGGGCCTGCAGATGGTGCGCGAGCTGTGTCAAAACACGAGCACCCACACGTCGTAGAGGGCGTGGGTCCACACCGCGGCCGCGAAGCCGCGCATCGAGTAAACGAGCGTGAGCGCCAGCCCAAGCACCGCGCGCGCCACGAACGACCGTTCGTCGAACCGGTCGCCCAGCGCGCCTACGTAGTGCATCCCGCTGAAGACGGCGGCGCTGACGAGGGCCCACACGATCATCACCATCACCGCCCGGAATCCGAGAGGCGGCGCGCGGCCGACGAGCCCGACCTTCTGGTGCGCGAAGAGCCAGACGAGGATCTTGGCGCCAAAGCCGAAGAGCAGGACACGAAACGCGAGCTCCTCGTAGAAGCCCGCTCCCAAAGACATGACGAGCGCGGTAAACGGGTCGGCGGTCGCAGCGCCTTTGGCGCCGGCGAAGATCCTTCCGACGACCCACGACGTGGCCGAGCCCATCGCAATCGCGTAGGCGGTGCCCTCGATCACGATCTGCACGAGCTTGCGGGTGCGCAGCACCTCGCCCCGCCCGAGCACGGCGAAGACGAGGAACAACACGGCGGCGGCGCCCACCGTGATCTCCAGGTACGTCGTGCGATCGCCGTTGGAGATGGCGAGCAGCTGCGCGGTGACGACATCCGCCGCGTTGCGAACCCTGAGAAAAACGACGCCGATCTGGTAGACGAGGAACACGGGCAACGTGAGCGCGAGCTCTCCCAGGGCGCCGGGCTTGGCGGCGAGTCCAGGCTGCTCCGTGTGAGCTTGGCCCATGGCCTAGTTGTTCGGCCTTAGCTGGTAGACAATCGCGACCACGACCGCCACCCATACGACGAGGTTGAGCACGAATGGCACGTCGCGGAGCATCTCCTGCGTTGGCGACTCGGCCCGGAGACCGCGCCCGGCGCGACCGCTCACGAGGAGCATGAAGCGCAGGATGCCGAAGGCGGTGAACGGCGCCGTCAGCCAGAGGTAGTTGGAGCTGAAGAAGGCGCGGGTCACCGGGTCGAGCGTGTACGCGACGTACGTCAGGGCCGTCGCCGTGCCCGTCACGGCGAGCGCGATCGTGAGCGAGCGAACGGAGTAGGCCTCGAGGGCGGCGCGCTGCTTGCCGGCGTTCTCGAGGGCAAGCTCGTGGCGGCGCTTGCCGAAACCAAGGTAGAGGGCGAGGAGCGCGGTGCACGCCAGCATGTATCCGGAGACGTGGACGTCCGTCGCGATGCCTCCCGCGAGCACCCGCAACACGAAGCCGAGCGCGATCAGCGCGACGTCGAGGAACGCGATCTTCTTGAGCCAGAAGCTGTAGAGCAGGTTCTCGACGAAGTACGCGAGCGCGACGAGCGCCAGCATCGGCGCGAGGGCATACGACAAGGCGAGCGACAGCGCGATGAGGGCGACCGCCATCGTCCGCGCGGTCGCCTCGGGGACCTGGCCGCTCGCGAGGGGCCGGCCCCTCTTGATGGGGTGGACGCGGTCGGCGTCGACGTCGACGATGTCGTTGATCGTGTAGACCGCCCCGGCGAGCAGGCAAAAGACGCCCGTCGCCGCGGCCGCGCGGGACGTGACGGTGAGGTTGAGGAAGGCGGCGTCGCGCACCCCGCGCCCCGACTCGTCGTGGACGCGGAGGAACACGTCCTTGTGAAAGAACATCGGCGCCATGACGAAGAGATTCTTCACCCACTGGTGCGGCCGGAGAGTGAGCAGAAGCGGGCGCAGGATCGGGGGCCTAGGCGCCGCATCGGCACCCGCCGAGGCGGAAGACCCTGGCGAAGGAGCAACTGCCGGCGTTGTCGTCTCCGTTCTGGAGTGCATGAAGGGCTGCGGCGACACGCGGGCGCCTGAGACGCGCTCTTCACACATAGCGCGATCGGGCTTGCTTGCCACTAGCCCTTGCCCTCTCTTTGGCCCTCTTTGGGGGCCTCTCTTGGGGCTTGCTCACGCTTCCCCTCTCGCTTGCGCTATCGCTCGCGTCTTGCCCTCTTTGGCCCTCGCGCTATCGCACCCCGTCGTGATGCCGTCCCGCCATCGATGGCCGCCCTCGCGCCGGGGAGGCCCGTTCGTCGGCGTGGTCGGCATCGCTCTGGCGCTCGCTCTCGCCACGCCCGGCGAGACCGCGGCCGCGGAGCGAGACTCGACCGTCGTTGGCCGACTCGCCGAGCTTCGCGGCGAGGTCACGTCGAGCCCCGGGCCCTTGGCCTACGTGGCGCTGCGGAGAATCTGGTCGGAATGGGATCGAGGAGGCCCGGGCGAAGTCGAGGAGGCGCTCCACGAAGTCGCCGCGGACACGCATCTGGCGCCGCCGACGCGCACGTACGCCAGCCTACTCGAGGCCTATGCCCGGCGACGGCGCGGCGACTTGGATGGCTCCCGTGATCGCGTCGCCCGACTTGGCTACGTCGGCAAGTGGATGATGGTCGGGCCCTTCGACAACGACGGGAAGGGCGGGCTTACCGAGGCGTTCGATCCGGAGAAAGAGCAAGAGCTCCCCATCAACCTGACGCACGACTACGACGGCAAAGGGCACCGGCCGGTTCGGTGGAGGGCACTCCCGCCGGTTTCTCCGTATGGGTGGACGGACTTCGGCGCGTTCGTTCGCCCCGAGGAGCAAACCTGCGTCTATGCGACGACGTTCGTTCGCGACGCGCGCATGCAAGGAGCGTCGTCCCGCCTCGTCTCGGTCTGGGCGGGGGCCGCGGGGGCCGTCCGACTCTTCTGGAACGGCGTCGAGATCTTGCGCGACGAAAAGTACCGCGACCTCGATCCGGATCGCTTCGCCGCCACGGCGACGGCGCGGGCTGGTTGGAACCGGCTGACCGCAAAGGTCTGTGGGGATGAGCATGCGCCGATGGTGGCCGTGCGCGTGGCGACGGCCGCCGGCGCCCCCGACGAACACCTCGAAGTGGACGCCGATCCGAAGCACTCGACGGCCCAGGGTGGCGCCGTGTTGGCTCTCGGCAAGGGTGAGGTGCCCCCGCCCGCGGCGGTGAAGGGCCCCGTGCAGGCGTTCGAGGAAATGGTGAAGCGAGACGACGCCGCGGCGCTCGAAGCATACGCGCGGTACCTGGGCGCCACGGGGTCGGACGATCCGAGCGAGCATCGGGCGCGAGAGCTCGCCCGGCGCGCGGCCGAGAAGGCCCCTACGGTCGGGCGTCTTCTTTTGGCCGGCGACGTCGCGGAGAGCCGCAACCAGCGAGCGACGTGGATCGAGAAGGCAGAGGCCTTGGTCGCGGCTGGACACGCCTCGCGTCGCGACTCGATCGATACGCTGCTCGCTCGCGCGTCTTATGCCCGCGCGAGCGTCAACTGGCGGGACGCGGTGCCGTACTACGAACGCGTCCTCGAGCTCGACCCGGACAACCTCGGCGCGACGCTGGCCATCGTGGAGATGTACGCCGAGGCGGGCATGAGAGACACGGCCCTGACGTTCTTGGAGAAGGCCCTGCTGAGGCACCCGCGCAGCGTGGGATTGCTTCGCGCGGCCGTGGCCGCGCTGCGGGACCAGGACCGCGAGGCCGAAGCCGAGACGATGGCCGAGCGGTACGCGGCGCTGCGCTTCGACGACCCCGCATTCGCGCGGGCGCGGATCGATCTCGCCGTAGCGCGTCGGGACGGGGCGGACGCCGGGCGATGGATCGACCGCCTGGAGGCGACCAATCCCGACAGCGCGGGCGCCTTGCTGGCGGGGGCCCAAGCCTGGCTTCGGCTCGGGCAGCAGGCCAAAGCGATCGCGGCGTACCGCGCGGCGCTCGAGCTCGCGCCGGACGACACCGATGTGATGCGGCAGCTTGCGACCGCGTACGCCTTCGCGGGACAGCGCGACGAACAACTCCAGCTCCTCAAGCGCGTCCTCGAGATCATGCCGCAGGCGAAGGACGTCCGCGAGGAGCTGGGCCACATCGCGCCCGCGGCGCCTCGGCCCGACGAACACTACGTTCACCCGGCGGCGGAGTTCCTCGCCAGCGCCAAGGCGCCGGGCGGCGGACAGGCGCGGCGGACGCTCGTCGACCTCCAGGTCACCACCGTCTTTCCGAACGGCCTCGCGAACCGATTCCGGCAAGTCGTCTATCAGCCGCTGACCGACGCCGCCGCGGCCGAGTCGCGCGAGTACGACTTCGGTTACGAGAACGACGCGCAGGCCGTGCAGCTTCGTACGGCGCGCGTCTACCGGAAGGACGGATCCACCGAGGACGCGATCGAGAGCGGCGCGGGGGCGATGGCCGACGACCCTGCCGTCGCGATGTACACGAGCGCGCGCAGCTACTACGTCCGCTTCGGCCGGCTCGAGCCCGGCGACGTCGTCGAGCTTCAGTACCGCGTCGAGGACGTCGCGTCGCGCAACGAGTTCGCCGACTACTTCGGCGAGGTCGTCTACATGCAGAGCTCTGAGCCGGTGGGCGCGAGTGAGTACGTCCTGATGACGCCGAAGAGCCGCTCGTTCTATTTCAACGAGCCAAAGGTCCCGGGCCTCTTGGCGGACGTCGAGGAGCGAGGCGATCAGCGGATCTACCGGTTTCGCGCCAAGGACGTGCCCCCGCTCGACCCCGAGGCGCTCCAGCCTCCGTGGGCCGAGATCCTCGGGCACGTGAACGTCTCGACGTACAAGACGTGGGAGGACATGGGCCGGTGGTACTGGGGCCTCGTGCGCGATCAGTTCGTCCCCGACGACGAGGTGCGACGCCGCGCCGAGGCCCTCACCAAGGGGCTCTCCGGCGACGCTGCCAAAGCGCGCGCGGTGTACGACTACGTTGCGCAGAAGACGCGGTACGTCGCCCTCGAGTTCGGGATCCACGGCTACAAGCCGTACCGGTGCGCGCAGATTTTCGCGCGAGGGTTCGGCGACTGCAAAGACAAGGCGACGCTCATCGTCACGATGCTCGGAGCGCTCGGGATCAAGGCTACGCCGGTGGTCGTCCGCACCGCGAACAAGGGGGACATCGAAGCCGCGCCCGCGAGCCTCGCCCCGTTCGATCACATGATCGCGTACGTGCCATCGCTCGATCTCTACCTCGATGGGACGGCCGAGTACTCTGGCTCGCTCGAGCTGCCTGCGATGGATCGCGGCGCCTTGGCGCTCCAGATCAACGAAGGCAACGCCAAGCTCGTGCACCTGCCGGACCCGCCCGCGAGCGCGAGCGTCAGCGGCCACAAGGTCGAGGCGTCGCTCGCCGCGGACGGCTCCGCGACCATCGACTGGCGAGCCGACGTGACCGGCTTCGAGGCGGCCGAGTGGCGCGCCAGATTCCACGCGCAATCCACGCGCAAGCAGCGCGCGCAGCAGATGATGGCGGGGCTCTTGCCTGGGAGCGAGGTGACCTCGCTCGACTCGAGCGATCTGGAAGACGTGGAGCAAGCCGTGAAGATGCGGCTTCGCGGGCGGGCCCCGCAGTTCGCGCGCACGGAGGGCGACGTCCTGACTGTCCCCGTCGGCCGCCGGGAGCACATGGTCCGCGACTTCGCTCCGCTCGCAGAGCGCAAGCTCGACGTGCGGATGTTCGCTCAGTGGACGCAGCAGGATGACTGGACGGTGCACCTGCCGGCCGGCGCCCACCTGAAGAGCGTCCCCGTGGCGACGAGCGACACGGGCCCCTTCGGCTCCTTTTCCGTCGAGGTCACATCCGACGCGCGAACGGTGCACGTGAACACGGTCGTGACGATGACCCAGACTCGCGTGCCGGCCGGCGAGTACCCCGCCTTTCGCGCGTGGTGCGAGAAGGTCGACCGAGCGCTGGGCCAGCGTGCGACGGTGGCCATCAAGTGAGCATGCGGCACTCGAGCGCGACTTTGGCCCTGTCCGCGATCCTGACGGCGGGCATCGGCTGCGCCGGCGGTCCGTCGTCTGCGCCAAAGACACCTTCGCTCGACGCCCTTCGCCGGCACTCGGCTACGCTGAACGACCCCGAAGTCGTGGGACGCTGGGCTCTTGCCGAGGCCTTTGCCCCCGGCGGGCGCTCGGATCAAGCGGCCATCGCGCGCAGGCGCTTGGACACGCTCGCCCCAGCAGATTCCCGGGAACGCGCCCTCGTCGGGCGGGCACCCGGGACGTGGTCCAGCCTCGCGCGTGCAGTCCTCGACGACGAGCACGGACAGCCCGCGGCGGCGGCCGAGTCGTACCTCGACGCGCTCGCCGGATCGGCGGCCGACCCGGAGCCTCAGGCGCCCCTCGTGGGCTGGTTTGCCGCTCGCCAGCTGCTCGCTCTGCGAGGGTCTGTCGCGAACCTCTTCGCCGGCCACCGGGCGAAGATCGAGGATCTGCTGAGACGCCCGGGGAACATGGGATGGCGAACCGTGGCCGAGCTCGAAGAGTGGCGGGCGAGCGAGGTGTACGCGCACGCCGAGCAAACGAGCGACGCCTACGACGCCGATGTCGTGCGCAGGATGGGCTGCGCGCGAGGGGTTCGCATCGCCGGGCCATTCGGCCACGGTGGCGCATCGGATCCGCTCCGGTCGTTCGATGCCGAAACGCCGACGCCCTGGCCGCCGGCGTGGCCGCCCGACCCGATGCGCGGGACGACGCCCCGGGTCCTGTCCGTCACCCAGACGCGCTGCGTGGCCGCCGCGGACGAACAGGTGCACGACGGCGTCTTCTATGCGGAGTCTTTCTTCACGACCCACGGGGACCAGGAGCTCATCGTGGCGGTGCAAGGGGCCGTCGCAACGTGGGTCGACGGCGCCCGCGTGCTGACCCGCGGGCCGTCGGACTGGGGTTCGTGGCAGCGCTTCGGCGCCCACGTTTCGGTCGTCGAGGGGCGGCACCGCGTCATCGCGCGGACGGTTTCCCCGGTGACGAGCGTTCGCTACTTGAATCCGGATGGCACGGCCGCTGCGGTCGACACGGACGGAGACCCCGCGCCCCCCGTGTCGATCACGCCCGCCAAGGTCCTCGCGGACCCGAATCCGATCGACGCCATCACCCGCCGGGCAGCAGACGGCGACACGTCCTTTGCCGCGGCAGACCCGATCACTGCGGCGCTCGCCGCCTACGCGGCGCACGTGGATCAGATGGACGACGTGGCGTCGGTTCTCGTCGGCTCCCTCGTAGACGCTCATGACGCGGCGCCCCTCGCCCTCGAGCTGGCGTCGACGTTCGTCGAGGACGACCCCGCGCTCCCCGAGGGTGCGCACGGCACACGCGCGCGTCTGCTTCGTGACCGCGCTCTTGTCGCCGACCCGGCGCTATGGCGCCCCAGATTGGCGTCGATCGTCGACGACGCCCAGCAGCGCGGGCCCCAAGAAGGGATCGACCCTCTCCGCGCGCTCGCCGCTGCCGCGCCGCTGGAGCCCGAGATCGTCGAACAGCTCGCCCAGCTCTATGGTCGCCTTGGCTGGCGCGCCGATCAGATGCGAACCTTGGCGGATCTCGCCTCGCGCTTTCCCGATGACGAGCCCGCGCTCCGTGCCTACCTCGAGGCGCTCGATGAAAACGGGCCGGCCGACGCGGCCGAGCAGGTGGCCGCGCGCATCCGCAAGCTGGATCCCGACGCGGAGGTCGACTTGGATCGCGCCCTCTCTCGGCACGACTACAAGGCCGCGCTGGCCGAGCTCGAACGCCTGAAGAAGCGGCGCCCCGACCGCAAGGAGCTGGCGGCGAGGGTCGCCGACGTGCTGGCGCGCTCGGGGGAGCCGAGCACCGCGGCCGAGGAGCTCGAGAAGGTCCTGGCGAAGCATCCGAGGGACGCCCACGCCCGCTTCCGTCTGGCCGACCTCGCCTACGCGAAGGGGGACTCCGGCGCTCTGCGTCGCGCTCTCGCCGCCGCCCTCCAAGCCGGAGCGCCGAGTGAAGACCTGCGCGCCGCGATCGACCTCGTCGAGGGCGCGACGGACCTCGAGCCGTACCGCAAAGACGGGCGAGCCATCATCCGCGACTACCAGGCTTGGGAGAAGGCCGGTCACCACATGGAGGGGACGGCCGCGCGCGTCCTCGACTACTCGGCGATCTGGGTGCACGACGACGGGTCGAGCGAGATGCTCGAGCACGAGATCCAGAAGATCCAGTCGCAAGAGGCGATCAACGCCGAGTCGGAGACCGAGCCGCCCTCGGGGCTCGTCTTGCGCCTTCGCGTGATCAAGGCCGACGGGCGCATCCTCGAACCCGAGCCGATCGCGGGCAAGCCCACGTTGACGATGCCGCACCTCGAAGTGGGCGACTTCATCGAGCTCGAGCACGTCGCGCCCGAGCCGGGGGACGGCGCGAAGGGCAAGGAGTACCGGAGCCCGCACTGGTTCTTCCGGGAAGCCGACAAGGGATACTGGCGCAGCGAATTCATCATGGTGACGCCCGCCGATCGCGAGCTCGAGATCGAGACGCGCGGCAACGTGCCGCCGCCGACCGTCCACGCGCTCAGCACGTTCGTCGAACGGCGCTGGCGGGTGGACTTGAGTCCGCCCGCGGAGATCGAACCGGAGAGCCCCCCGATCCAGGAGTTCTTGCCGAGCGTACGCGTGGGATGGGGGGTATCGCTCGAGTCGACGCTGGCCCGCCTCGTCGACCTGGCGGCCGACGAGACGCCGCTCGATCCGCGCCTGCGGGCAAAGGCCCTCGAGGTGGTGCTCGGCGTGCCGGCCGCGAACTCGGACGAGCGGGCACGGCGCATCTATCGTTGGGTGCTCGAGCACGTTCAGGAGAACAAGCAGACAAAGGAGACCGACGGGCGTCGCGTCATCATGGGCGGCAGCGGGTCGCGGGAAGCCGCGTTTCGCTACATGCTGCGGCTCGTCGGGATCGAGAGCGAGCTGGCGATCGTCAAGGACCGCCTCGCGACGCCGCCGGCGGGCAAGCTGAGCGACGTAGAACAGTACGACGCGCTGGTGACGCGCGTCGCCACGGACGTCTCGGGCGGCGGCGCACGCTGGCTGATTGTCCGCGACCGCTTCGCGCCCTACGGCTACGTCCCGGCCGAGCTCCGCGAGGCGACGGCCATCCGCCTGGTCGACGGGACGCCGCGCGACGTCGTGCACGCGCCCGGGGCCGACGATCGGATCTCGTACCAGGGGAGGGCCGAGGTCCACGCCGACGGATCCGCCGGGATGGAGCTCACGTTGACCTTCGAGGGCAACCGCGCCATCGCGTGGCGGTCCGCGCTGGATCAGGTCCCTCAGGCCAAGCTCTACGACTTCGTGGAGCGCGAGATCGTGGCGCCGTCGTTCGACGGCGGGCATGTGCGCGAGATGAAGGTCGACTCGACCGAAGCCGACACGCCGCTCGTCATGCACCTGCGCGTCGACGTGCCCGACCTCGCCAAGCCCGTGGGCGGCGGCGGCCTGGCGCTACGGCCTCCGTTCGCGCCGAACCTGGCGCAGCTCGCCATCTTGCCGGTCCGTCGCACCCCGCTGCTGCGGCGGGCCTCCTGGCATGCCGAGGTCCACGTTCGTGTCGTCCTGCCGGAGTCGGACAAAATGCCGGCGGACCTGCCGCAAGGCGAAGAGCGGGACGGAACGGCGTTCGTCGCGGTCCACGACTCGGTGCACGGGCACGCCATCGACTTCGATCGGGTCATCGAGATCCCGGCGGCGCGCGTGGCGGCGGGCGAAGAATACGACGCGTGGCTGAAGTTCGTCCGCGCTGCCGATGCGCTGGTCGCGCGGGACATCGCGATCGGCCGTTGACGGGGCCGATTCATCCGGCTCCCCGTCGGGCGCGTGATGGCGACTACTTCGCCGCGGGCTTGGCGCCCTTGGGGGCCTCGGAACCCTTCGGAACCTCGGTATACACGCCGCCGTCCCGCGTCTCGTCGATCCGCTGCCGGACGATCTCGTACGCCTTGTCCTGCTTGAGCATCGCGTCGATCACCTGGATTCGAGACTGCCCGCTCGCGGCGAACGCGCCAGCGTCCGTGAAACGGTTGGCCCAGTCGACATAGACCTGCCAGGCCGCCTTCGCTTCGTCCCACTTCTTTTGGCGCTCCTTCAAGTCCGCGGTCACGAAGAGAACACGCGCGCGCATCGTCGGATCCTGCTCGCTCGACTCGAGAAGCGCGCGCCCCCACGAGGCCTCGGCCTCCGGGAGGTTCGCGGCCGCGAGCTGCGCCTCGCCGAGCAGGTAGTGCCCCAGCGCCTTGTGCGGGAACATCTCGATTGCCTTCCGATACGCCGCGATGGCCCCGTCGAAGTCGCGCGACGCGTACTTCGCGTTCCCGTCGGTGCACGCGTCCTGGTAGGCGTGGTCGCTTACCTTGGGGCTGGCGTCAGCGCTCTTCTTCTTCGAGGCCGAGGTCGTGCCGTCGCCCCAGGCGACGACGGGCGCCCCGACGAGCACGGGGGCGAGCAGCAACAGCATCGAGGCGATTCGGTGGTGGCGAGGCCCCATGGCGGTACCGGGGAGCTTACCAGAGGCCGCCAGCGCCTTGTCGCCTCCCTTGTGCGCGCCCGTCTTGCGGGCCCCCCGAAGGATGCGACAAGGTACGTGCCGCATGGATGACCGGACGAGCGTTGAGTGGGACTCGGACCCGCGCCCCCGCGTCGTCCCCTTTCCATGGGCCTCGCTCGATAAGACATCGAAGGAAGAGGCGTCGACCCTCCGCGACGTTCGCCGGTGGATTGCCGGGGCGGCGGAGCTCGACCCATTGGGCGCGATCGCTCGCGACCTGATCGGCGTCCCGGTTTCCGTCCGTCTGGAAGGCGTCGGCCCACCTGCGCGCTTCGGGGTGCAGGGAGCTCTCGTTGTCGTCCTCGGGGGCGCGGGCGGCTGGGCTGCGGCGGCCGGCGCCGAAGCCCGGGTCGAGGTCGAGCCCGCCCTCGCGGCGTCCGTCGTGTCGCGTGCACTCGGTCGACGCGCGCCGAGAGCGGTGAACCCCTCGTGGAGCGTGCCTGAAAGCCTCGCGGGGGCCTTCGCCGCGATCCTGGTCGCGGCAGCGCGTCGCGCCCGCAACGGCGAGGCGATCGTCGTGCTCGACGCAGGGCCCGCGTCCTCGATGCCCGAACACCTCGCCTCGCCTTCTCCGCCGGAGGGGCAAGCCTCTGTGGCGAGCGGCATCGCCGCATCGCTGACGGTCTCGATCGACGGCGAAGCCTTCGCCGCTCGTCTGGTCGTGGGCCGTGCGGCCGTGCGGCCGGGGAGGTTCGCGTGGGCGAGGCGCGACCTGTCGTCGCTGGGCCCGACTCCACTTTCCATCCCCATCGTCGCGAGCGTCGCCGTCTGCGCGCCGGCCGTCGTTGACGCGCTCGGCCCCGGCGACATTCTCATCGCTTCACCGTGGCCTCTCGCCCTCCGACCGGGCGGGGCCTTCTGCGGGCCGGTCCTTCTCGCTGCGCCATGCGAGTCGGCGGTGGGCGTGCGAGCCCTTTTCGGCGACGACGGACGTCTCGTGCTATCGGGCGAAATCGAGCCGCTCTGCGCGGCGGAGGCGGACATGGGCGAGGCCGAAGAGTCAGCAGCGATCTTGAGCGCCTTGGGCGACGTGCCGGTGCTCGTGCGCGTCGAGATCGGCGAGGCGAGGATGTCCGCGCGCGAGTGGGCCTCGCTGCGGCGGGGGGACGTCGTGACGGTCGGCAGGCGCTTGGGGGAGCAGGTCGTGCTGCGCGTGGCGGGCGTGCCGGTTGCACGAGGGCAGCTCGTAGACGTCGAGGGGGAGGTCGGGGTGCGGATCGAGGAGAGGCTCGTGGAAGAACGGACGACGGCGTGAGAGGGGGCGGGTGGGGGGTGATCGCTCTGGTGTTGGCGGGGTGCGGGAAGGCGGGCGCGGGCGCGGGCGCGGGCGCGGGCGCGGACGCGGGCGCAGGCGCAGGCGCTGGCGCAGGCGCAGGCGCGGACGCGGGCGCGGGCGCGGGCGCGGGCGCGGGCGCGGGCGCAACCACGGACGCAGGCGCGGGCGGACACGCGAGTGCTGGCCCATGTGGGAGCGGGCGGGGGTGGGACGGGAAGTATCGGAGTGCTGCCGCGGGGATCTATGTGCCTCCGTCGTGGAAGAGCGTGAGGTGGCGCGTCCCCGAGACGACGGCGGGGTTGGGCGAGGGAGCGATCGCCGTGGTCTGTGATGCCGAGACCGGTCAGGTGACCGGGAGTGTGGACGGGGTGCTCGGACCGGCGACGCTTCGGGGCCGGATCGTCGAGGGTGGCCTGACGGCAACGGTCGTGCGCGCGGACCCGGGGGATCACGGTTTTGCCGGGACGCTCGTGGCGACGATCGACGAGGGGCACGCCCGGGGGACGATGAACGTGTCGCTCGGCGAGGCCAGCGCGGTGCGCGTCGCCACGTTCGATCTGGCGCCCTCGGGATCCGCTGCGCCCTGATGTTCGCGGCGCCGCGCTACCTGCACTGGGCCCGGCGCCACTTCGGTCGAGTGAAGTTCGACTTGGCGACGAGCGGGATTCCCATCGCATCGATGGCTGCCGTCGCTCCGGCGCGCGAGGTCCGGCCCGACGACGGAGGGGACGCGACCGAACGGCTGCGCGACGCGATCGCAGCGCACAACGGCGTCCCGCGTGAACAAGTTGCGCCTGCGTTCGGGACGACGCACGCGATCTGGCTGGCGTGCGCGACCCTCGTCGGGAGCGGCGCGGGAGACGGCGTGCGTGACGAGATCCTCGTCGAGACCCCCGTCTATGAACCATTGGTCCAGCTGCCCGAGGGGGTGGGCGCGGTCGTTCGGCGCTTCGACCGTGACCCGGCGAACGGCTACGCGCTCGATCCCGAGAGAATCGCGCGCGCCATGACGCCGCGCACTCGCGCGGTCGTGGTGTCCAACCTCCACAACCCGAGCGGCGTGCGCGCGGACGACGACGCGCTGCGCGAGGCCGCGAGGGTCGCGGGGGCCAACGGCGCGGTGCTGCTCGTCGACGAGGCGTACACGGAGCTGGGTCGGTGGGTCGACGCGGAAGGAGTGTTCCGGGGGAGCGCTCGCAAGCTCGCCGAGAACGTCGTAGCCGTCTCGAGCCTCACGAAGGCGTACGGCCTCGGCCCGGAGCGCATCGGCTGGTTGCTCGGGCCCGAGGCCCTCGTGAAGAGAGCCCTCGACACGCTCATCGCGAGCATCGGACATGGCCCGCAATCGCACGCGCGCGCCGGGCTCGAAGGCTTCGCGCGGACCATTCCCCTGGCGGCGCGCGCGCGCGCCATCCTCGCGGGCAAGCGCAAACGCGTCGCCGCGTGGGCGGCGTCCCGCGGGCTCGCGCTGAGCACGTCGGAGGACAGCCTGTTCGGTTGGGTCGTGCTCCCTGGGCGGGGCGATCTCACGCCGGCGATCGAGGCTGGCATTCGCGACTACGAGGTCCTCGTCTCGCCTGGCGCTTTCTTCGGTGTCCCCAACGCCTTTCGTGTCGCATGGTCGCTGCCCGAGGACGCGCTCGACGAGGGGCTCGAGCGGCTGACGAAGGCATTGAGCTGCTGACGGCGCGTCGCAACGACGATGACGCCGGCGAAGATGAGCGCGGCCGCAATGACGGCACGCGCCGTCACGGCCTCTCCGAGCTGGATCCATTGGAGGAGCGCCGTGAGCAGCGGCTGCAAGTAGATGTACACGGTGACGAGCGTCGGACTCGATCGCCCGAGGGCCCACGCGTTCGCCGAGTACGCGACGATCGTGGGCACGGCGACCACGACGGCGACGAGGGCCCAGGTATGGGGTTGCCACTGTACGGCGCCGCGCACGAGCGCCGGGCCGCCGATGGGCGCGAAGAGCACGGCGCCCCAGGAGAAGAGCCACGTGACGAGCGTGAGGGCGCCGACGCGCTCGATGACGCGCTTCGAGAAGACGATGTAAAACGAGTAGCAGAGGCAGTTGGCCGCAATGGCCAAGGCGCCGAAATCGAGCGAGCCGACCCCTGTGAGCCAGAGGACGCCTGCGATGGCGAGGGCGAGCCCGATCGCCGTGCGCCCGCTCGCCGCCTCGACCCGGAAGGCGACCGCCAGCGCCGCCGTGAAGACGGGGATGGTGACTCCCAGCACCGCGCTGGCGAAGGCGGTCGTAATGCGGAGACCCACGAGAAAGAGCGTCTGGTTGAGAACGATGCCGAGGATCGAGAGCCCGCCGATGCGCAAGAGGTCTGGCCGCGACACCGGGCGAAGGACCCGCGCCCCGCGCGTGAGCAGCTGAAAGAACACCGCCGCTCCCGTCATGCGCGCCATGGCGAGGGCGAAGGGGTCGACGCCGCCTCCGCCCAGCGAGGGCGCCTTCATCGCGAGCTTCCCCTCGACGGCGCCGACCGAGAACGCCGCCTGCACCACGACGAGCGCCGCGTGCGCCCGCCACGAGGCAGCCGAAGACGGGCGTCTTGCAATGTCGGCTCGTTCGGGCCAGGACATGCGCGGTGCGCCGGGGTCATACCACCTCGGCCGCTCCCCGCTGCTAGACTCCGCGCACCTCAACGAACGGCGAAAGCATGATGAGCGTCCTGCAGGTCTTCGGAAACTCGATCCCGACGTTCGGCGGGAGCCTGCTGCTCGCGGCGATGGTGGTCGCCAGCTACACGTTCGCGGTAGCGCTTGCTGCGGGGGCCAGCGGCCGGCCCCGCACGCTCCAGGCGGCCCGCTTCGGGGCCTATGGCACGGTCGCCATCGTCGGGGGGGCCGTGCTCTGCCTCGCTTACGCGTTCGTCACGCATGATTTCCGGATCCGCTACGTCGCTCACTACTCGGACCGGTCGATGCCGCTGCAGTACCTGTTCACCGCCCTTTGGGGAGGGCAGGACGGGTCCCTGCTCTGGTGGCTCTTTCTCCTCAGTGCCTACATCGGGGCGTGCGTACGCTGGCTCGGGAAGAGCTACCTCGCTTTGCAGCCTTACATCATCGCCACGCTGATGGGGATCGTCCTCTTCTTCTGCGTGCTCATGGTCTTCTCCGCCAACCCCTTCGCGACGAACGTCGCTGGTGCGCGCGCCGACGGCGAGGGGCTCAACCCGCTGCTGCAGAACTACTGGATGGTCATCCACCCGCCCTGCCTCTACACGGGGTTCGTCGGCTGTTCGGTCCCGTTCGCGTTCGCCGTGGCCGCCCTCGCCACGGGCAGGCTGGACCACGAGTGGATCGTCGCCAGCCGCAAGTGGACGCTTTTCGCCTGGATGTTCCTCGGCGTGGGCAACACCCTCGGGATGCTGTGGGCCTACGAGGAGCTCGGCTGGGGTGGATACTGGGGCTGGGACCCCGTGGAGAACGCGGCCTTCATGCCGTTTCTCACGGCGAGCGCCTACGTCCACTCCGTGATGATCCAGGAGCGTCGTGGCCTCTTGAAGGTGTGGAACGTCTTTCTCATCAGCCTCACGTTCTTCCTCACCATCTTCGGCACCTTCCTGACGCGGTCCGGGATGATCGCGAGCGTGCACTCGTTCGCGCAGTCGTCGATCGGGACGTACTTCGCGGTCTTCCTGCTCATGCTCGTGTGCTTCGCGACGACGCTCGTGTTGTGGCGCTGGCCCGAGCTGCGTGACGTGCCGCCGTCGCTCCGCCTCCGCAAGGCGGCCGTCACTGCGGGGTGGGTGATCATCCTGGCGTGCGGCGTCGGGCTCACCTCGGTCTGGAGGATGTCGCTCCCGGTGGCCTGGCGCGTCACCATCATCGCGCTCGTCGCCGGGGCGGCCGTCTTCGTCGCGCTGGAGATCGTATTCCGGAGGATGACCGCGGGGCTCGACCTACGGACGCGGCGACCACAGCTCGAGGCGCTCCTCTCCCGGGAGTTCACCTTCCTGCTCAACAACTGGGCGCTGTGCAGCTTGCTCTTCTTCATCCTCATCGCGACGACGTTCCCCCTCATCAGCGAGGCGCTCATGGGGGACAAGGTCACCGTCGGGCCGCCGTTCTACAAGGCGTGGGTCCAGCCGCTCGGCATCTTGCTGCTGCTCTTGATGGGTACGGGGACGCTCTTCGGCTGGAAGAAGACGAGCCCGGACGGGCTGCGCCGCGCGTTCCGCGCCCCCGTCATCGTCACGGGGCTCGCCGTCGTTGCCCACATCGTCATCGGCCCCATGATCGGGTTCCCGGCCGTCGTCTGGGGAGACGCGATCTATACGGGCCCGATCGGGGCGACGCTGCGCGTGTTCAACGCCTTCACGCCCGTCATCGGGTTCTCGCTCTGCGCGTTCAACGTCGCCGTCATCGTGCAGGAGTTCGTGATGTTGTTCCGCGCGCGGGCGAGCGCCGGGACGAGCCGTTCGACGCCCGTCGCGCTCTGGTTTCTCGGGGGCCTCCCGGGCTTCGTCCACACGCTGCTCACGCTGCCGCCGCCCTCCCGCCGGCGCTACGGCGGATACGTCGTGCACCTGGGCATCGTGCTGATGTTCATCGGGTTCACGGGCCAGTCTTGGAACGTCGACAAGGAGACCTCCCTTTACCCGGGGCAGACGTACGTCGTCGGCGACTACACGCTGAAGTACGACGGCGCGCGCATGGAGGTCGACAACAACAAGCGGATGGTCTTCGCCGACGTCGACGTCTTCAAGCACGGCCGGCTCGAGGCCCACCTGACGCCCGCGAAGTTCATCTACAAGAAGCAGCCCGACTCTCCGACGACCGAAGTCGCGATGGCGCACTTCCTCCGCGACGACGTCTACCTCATCGTCGGGACGATCAACCCATCGAACAAGAACCTCGCCTCGTTCCAGATCCACATCAACCCGCTGGTGAGCTGGATCTGGTTCGGTTGCATCGTCCTCATCGCGGGGAGCGTCGTGTGCATGTGGCCGCAAATCGAGTTCGGCGAGTCGCGTGTGTGGGCGGGGGCTCGCGGGATCGCCGCGACGGCCGCGAGCGTCGTATTCGGGATCATGCTCGCGGCGACGCCGGCGGCGCACGCACAGACGATGCCGGGAATGTCTCCCACCAACAGCGGGACGGTGCGGATCGACAACGACATGGAACGATCGATCTTCGGCGCCCTTCGCTGCATGTGCGGTAGCTGCGAGAGGGACCTCCTTTCGACATGCACCTGCAGCACGGCCGAGGAAGCGCGCGACACCATCCGGGAGAAGCTGAGGGTCGGGCAGCTTCGCGACCAGATCCTGGCGGAGTACGAGGCGAAGTACGGCGTCGATGCGATGGCGGTGCCGCCCAATCATGGGGCGTTCCGCGTGATCTGGATGCTTCCGGTGGCCGGGATCGGCGCCGGCGCCTACGGACTCGCGCGCTTCATGCGGCGATGGCGCTCCCACGAAGGAAGCGCCGGTGCGCCGCTCGTTCCGCGAGGGCCGGAAGCCCCGCCCGTGCGCGACGCGTACGACGCGCGCCTCGACGACGAGCTGAAGGATCTCGATGACTGAGGCGAAGAAGAGCGCGACCCCGGCCGAGCCGAGGCACGAGGAGGACGACGAGCGACTGCACGACGATCTGGAGGCCGAGCGGCGCCTCGGACGGATCGTCGCCGTCGGCCTGCCGGTCGCGACCCTCGCGGCAGCCGTGATCGTCGGGGTGGTGGCGAGCGTGCCGTCGGCGCTGCTCGTGCTCGCGTCCGGGGCGCTGCTCGGAGCCATCGCCCTGCTCTGGGCCAGCGTCCGTACGTTGAGCGGCGACGCGCCCTTGCCCGAGGACTTGGAGATCCTGGCCGCTCAGAGCCACGACGTCGACGACCTCGCGGAGCAGAAGCGGCGGATCCTGCGCGCGCTGAAGGACATCGAGAACGAGCGCGCCATCGGGCGCATCGGCGAGGCCGACTACGAGGAGATGGCGCGTCGCTATCGGGACGACGCCAAGGTGGTGATGAAGCGCATGGACGAGCGCGAGGCACCGGCGATGGCGGAGGCGGAGCGCCTCGCCCGGGCATACGTGGACAAGCGCACGGCCGCCCCGCCCCGCGTCGAGGCTCCCCAAGGTGCGGTCGCGCTGCCCTCGGGGCGACGGACCTGCCTGTCTTGCGGGGTATCGAACGAGCCTGACGCGGCCTTCTGCAAGAAGTGCGGTGCGGCGCTGGCAAGGTCGGAGGGAACCGATGCGACGGTATGAACTCGCGTTGGCCTTCGCCACCGGCGTCGTCCTGCTGTGCACGGGACCGAGGGCTCTCGCGCAGGATGACCCCGAAGACGACGAGGGTTTGCCGGCCGGACACCCCGCCGTAAACGACGCGAATCCTCACGCCCATCCGGGCAAGACGGGGACCATGCCGGGCGTGTTCGAGCCCCCGGACGACGTCGAGCGCGAGGATCCGACGCTGCCCCCGGGGACGATCGCCGTCGACCTTCGAGACGCCGACGACAAGCCCGTCGCCCACGAGACGCTGACGCTCGGCATCGTCATCAACTCGATCGCCAAGGGCGATACCCACAAGCACGAGCAGGCGACCACGGACGCAGCCGGGCACGCCGTCTTCGCGGGTCTCGATACCGCCAGCAACGTCGCCTACAGGCTGACCTCGGGCTACGGGGGGGGTTCCTTCGCCGCGTCGCCGTTTCAATTCGGGATGTCGAAGACGATGCGCGTCGTGCTGCACGTGTATCCCGTGGTGCGCACCCTTTCCGACGCGCTCATCGTGTGTGAGACGGCGGTCGCCGCCGAGCTGCGCGACGATCGGATCCACGTCGAAGAAGCGCTGACCGTCTACAACCTGGGTCGGACGGCCTGGCAGCCCGACGACGTGCGGCTCGCGCTTCCGGAGGGCTACACGGCGTTCAATGCTCAAGCCTCGATGAGCGACCAGGGCGTCGACGAAGTGGCTCACTCCGGCAAGCTGCGAGGGACGTTCTCCCCTGGGCGCCACTTGATTCAGTTTCGCTGGCAGCTGCCCTGGTCGGGCGAGAAGGACGTCGACTTCGACGTCGGCCTCATCCCCCACGTCGCGATCGCACGCGTCATGATGCCGGCAACGGCCAGCATCAAGCTCGATGTCGCGGGCTTCCCGCCGCCCGAGGTACGCCACGACGATCAGAACCAGACGTTCCTCGTTACCGAGCGCCGCGTCCGTCCCGATGAGGCCCGCTTGACGAGCCTAGCCATATCGATCCACGACCTTCCCACCCCCGGGCCCGGACGGCTCATCGCGACCCTCATGGCGGCGGCCGGGGTCTTGATCGGGATTGTGTTCACGACGTCGTCCTCGCGACGCCGTCGCAAGGCGGCCGACCCGGACGTCGCCGCCGCCCGCGATATGCTGCTGGACGAGCTCCTCGGCCTCGAGCGCGCCCGCGCCGCAGGGACGGTGGGGCCGAAGACGTACGACCGCGCCCGGCGCGACTTGATGGAATCGCTCGCGCGCCTGATCGTCGCCTACTCGTAGGGCGGAGAGGAACCGCGGCCTCCCCTTCCGGACACCACCGGATGAGGACAACGTGGAGACAAGCGCCGGAGCAGGCCTGGGGACGATCCGGAGGGATTCGCCCAGGGGCGAGATGTCCACCGCCTGGCCAAGGCCGCTCCCCTTGCGGTCCCACACCGAAGGTTCTCGGCAAGGCGCCGCAAGGCCTGCGGATTTTGCGTTATTCACACACTCCACAGGCCCTATCGACACCGCTACAGATCTCACCTAACCATGCGATTAAGAGAGTAAGACTCGCCCCATGGAACTCACCGTACCCAAGCGAGAGCTCCTCAAGCTCGTGGCCCGCATGCAAGGCGTGGCCGAGCGCAAGAGCACGATGCCTGTTCTCTCCAACGTGCTGCTCGCGATCGACGGTCCGAGCACGCTCCGGGTAGCAGCGACCGACCTTTACCTTGCGCTCGTGGGACGCGTGACGGTCGAGGTGAGCAAGGGAGGCAGCGTCGCCGTTCCAGTGAAGGACTTGCTGGAGCGCATCCGGATGATGCCCGAGGGGCCGATCCATCTCGCCTCGCAGGAAAACTCGTCAACGACGATCAAGGCCGCGGGATCCGCGCGGCGCTACACGCTGCGCGGCATGCCGGGCGACGACTTTCCGCCGTTGCCGTCGCCGTCCGAGGGGTCTCCGTCGCTCGCGATCGACGCGAGCGTGCTTCAGGAGCTGGTCGACAAGACGCACTTCTCGATCTCAGCGGACGAGACGCGAGCCCACTTGAACTCGGCCTTGTTCGAGTGGGACGGCGATGTGGTCCGCATGGTGACGACCGACGGACATCGCTTGTCGAAGATGGACGTCAAGGTCAGCGGCCGACAGGCGTCGGCCACGATGCTCATTCCCCTGAAGGCAATCCAAGAGCTGCGCCGATTGTGCGAGGATCTCATCAGCGAGGCGAAGGACAAGGACACCAAGCCTCAGCTCCAGATCACGCAAAGCGGGTCGAGTGCTTTCTTTCAGGCCGGTGGGATGGTCTTCGGTGTTCGTCTTGTCGACGCGCAGTTCCCCCCGTACGCCCAGGTCATCCCTCAAAAGAGCGACAAGATCGTCCGTCTTCCGCGTGCTCCGTTCGCAGACGCGCTGCGTGCCGTGTCTGTCGCGGCCAGCGAGCGCACGGGCGGGGTCAAGCTCGGTCTCTCGGCGGGCACGATGCGCATCACGACGGAGTCGCCGGATACGGGCGAGGGGTTCGACGAGGTGCCGATCGAATACAGCGGCCCCCCCATGACGGTAGGATTCAATGCGAAGTACTTCCTGGACGTCCTCGGGGCCCTCGACGAAGACGAGATCGATCTCGGCTTCGGGGGAGAGCTCGACCCTGCCGTGGTGAAGCCCGTGGGGGGTCGGCAGTTTCTTGCCGTCGTGATGCCGATGCGAATCTGACGGCATGCGGTCGCTCGCGGTCCAGTCGCTGAGCATCCGCGGCTTCCGTAACCTCGAGCGAGTCGACGTCGAGCCGGGGCCGCATTTCAACGTCGTCTACGGTGACAACGGACAGGGCAAGACGAACCTGCTCGAGGCCGTGTACGTGCTGGCGACCTCGCGGAGCTTCCGTACGGCAAGACTTCCAGAGCTTGTCATTGCGGGTGGCGAGACGGCGAGCTTGCGGGCGGTCGTCGTCGAGGAGCACGAGGCCCGCGAGCAGACGATCGGTCTCAGACGGGGGCTTCGCGCGGTACGGATCGACGGAAAGCGCCCGCCCACGCTCGCCGAATACGCCCTGCGAACGCCCGTCGTGGTCTTTCACGCGGGCGCCCTCGCCCTCTCCTCCGGGGCCGGGGCAGAGCGGCGAAAGCTGCTCGATCGGATTTCCCTCTACACCTCTCCCGTCACCTTGGCGGAGGCCGAGAGTTACGCGAAGGCCGTGCGTGCACGGCAGCGCGTGCTGGACACTCGCGGCGAGAACGCCGCGGACTTGGATGGGTGGGAAGAACTCATGGTCCGCCACGGGACGGCGATGAGCCTTGCGCGGCGGCGGACGGCGCTTCGCCTGGCGCCATTCGTTCACGCTGCGTTCAGTCGAATCGGTCCGCCGGGGGTGGCGTTGACTCTTCTGTTCAAAGGGGGGGCGCCGGAGGATCCGTCGGCGTTCCGCGAAGAGCTTCGCCGTCGCCGCGCCCAAGATCGCGCACGCCGCGCGGCAACGGTGGGACCGCACCGCGACGATCTGCTCGTCTCGCTCGGCGGGATGCCTATGCGGGGTATCGCGTCACAAGGGCAGCATCGCGCCGCGGTGCTCGCCCTGGAGCTAGCTGAGATCGAGATCGTGACGGAGGCCCGGGGTGTTGGCCCTGTTCTGCTCCTCGATGACGTGTCGAGCGAGCTCGATCGCGAGCGCACGGCTGCCCTGCTCCAGGCGCTCCGCGAGCAACGAGGTCAAGTCTTCCTCACTACGACGAGGCCAGAGCTCCTCGACACGGAGGTTGTCCACGGAGCGGCCGGCAAACGCCTGGGCGCGACCGGCCAGGTTCGCTTCGAGGTCCGAAGCGGCCAGATCTTGCGTATGTGATCCGCCCTGATCGGATGGCGTCGATCCGTGTGAGCGGCCCTCTGGTAGGGGCGGGGAGCTCTCCGGTTGCCGTCCCCTACGGATCGCCCCGCTAACATCGCGCGGTCGTGCCTTTATCTGTGCGATCTTATTGGGTTTTGTTGGGCCGATTCGCTTGCGCCCAGGGCCGCGCGGACGTATAATCGCTTTCCCGTACCAAGGCCGGTGGATCAAAGCGGAGACTCTCTCGGAGAATCAATCGCTGGAACGATCGGCCCTCTCAGTCGCAGCTCTCGGACACCGGGCGCCCCTTTCCGCCCGATGCTTCCGTCGAAGGATCCTCGCTCCCGATGTCGAACCTGCCGCCGCAAGCCCCGCCCCAAACCAACCCGCCGCCGTCGAACTACGACAGCACCAGCATTACCGTCCTCGAAGGGTTGGAGGCCGTCCGCAAGCGGCCGGGCATGTACATCGGCGATGTTCACGACGGGTCCGGCTTGCACCATCTCGTATGGGAGGTGGTCGACAACGCCGTCGATGAGCACCTAGGCGGTTTCTGCACGAGGATGGACGTCACCATCCATTTCGATGGAAGTTTGACGGTCGACGACGACGGACGCGGCATCCCCGTCGGCATCATGCCCGAGCGCGGCGTGAGCGCGGCGGAGGTCGTCATGACGGTCCTTCATGCCGGGGGCAAGTTCGACCACTCCAGCTACAAGGTCAGCGCAGGCTTGCACGGCGTGGGCGTCAGCGCGGTCAATGCCGTTAGCGAATGGCTCAAGATGGAGATCCGCAGGGAGGGTCACGTCCACTTGCAGGAGTACCGCGGCGGCGTACCGGTGAGCCCCCTTGCCGTCATCGGCGACACGGAGCGCACGGGCACCAAGATGACGTTCAAGCCGGATCCGTCGATCTTCACGATCGTCGATTTTCAGTACGACATCCTGGCGAGCCGCCTTCGCGAGCTGTCGTTTCTCAACGCGGGCTTCTTGATCTCGCTGACGGACGAGCGCGACGGCGGTCGCAAAGAAGCCTTCCACTACAAGGGCGGCATCCGCGAGTTCGTCGAGCACCTGAACAAGACGAAAGAACCGGTGAACGACAAGGTCATCGCGCTGGTGGCCGAACACCTCGTCGAAGGTGGCGCGGCTCCGATCGGGATCGAGCTGGCTCTGCAGTGGAACGCGAGCTACCAGGAGCAGATCTTCTGTTACACGAACAACGTCCACAACAAGGACGGGGGCACCCACCTGACGGGTCTGCGCGCCGCGTTGACGAAGGTGTTCAACAGCTACGGCACGGCGCAGAACCTCTTCAAGGACGTGAAGAGCGGGCTCCAGGGCGAGGACATCCGCGAGGGGCTGACGGCCGTCATCAGCATCAAGCACCCGGACCCTAGCTTCGACTCGCAGACGAAGAGCAAGCTCGTGTCGAGCGAGGTCAAGACGATCGTCGAGACCACGGTCTACGACAAGCTCGGCCAGTTCTTCGAAGAGAATCCTCAGACGGCGCGCAAGATCATCGAGAAGGCAATCATCGCGGCCAAGGCGCGCGAGGCCGCTCGAAAGGCGCGCGAGGTCGTACGCAAAGGGCAGCTCGACTACTCGACGCTGTCGGGCAAGCTCGCGGACTGTCAGACGCGGGACCCGGGCGAGGCCGAGCTCTACATCGTCGAGGGGGACAGCGCCGGAGGGTCGGCCAAGCAGGGGCGCGACCGCAAGTTCCAGGCGATCCTGCCGCTCCGTGGAAAGATCCTCAACGTCGAGCGGGCGCGCCTCGACAAGATGCTGTCGAGCGCCGAGATCGGGACGCTCATCGCGGCGCTCGGCTGCGGCATCGGTGAAGGCAGCTTCGACATCGAGAAGCTTCGCTACCACCAGATCATCCTGATGACGGACGCCGACGTCGACGGCAGTCACATCCGGACGTTGCTCCTCACGTTCTTCTATCGCCAGATGCCCCAGCTGCTCGAGCGCGGGTACCTGTACATCGCCCAGCCTCCGCTCTACCGCGCAAGGCGCGGCAAGAAGGACGTGTACTTGAAGGACCAGCCGGCGCTCGATCGCTTCTTCCTCGAGCACGGGGTCGAAGGGCTCGCCGTGCGCGCGAGCAAGGGGCCCACTTTGTCAGGAGATCCTCTCTTCCGGCTCGCCGAGCGTCTTCGCATGTTTCGGCGCGCGCTGGCGAAGCTCGATCGTCGCGCGGATGCGTCGATCGTAGGTCACGCGCTGCACGCCGCGTCGCTCGGCAAGGCGGAGCTCCGCGAACGCAAGAAGGTCGAGGCGGCCATCCCGCTCATCCGCGACCGGCTGGAGAAGCGTCGTCCGGACTGCTCGCCCTTCCGGATCGACGTCAACTGGGAAGCCGAGCACGGCGCTGCCCGCATCGAGATTGCGCCGCGGCCTGGTTCGGCGGCGCGCCCCGTAGTCATCGACTGGAATCTCGTCGACTCGGCCGAATACGAAGAGCTCGTCGCCATCGAGCTGGATGTCCGTTCGATAGGGCCCACGCCCTACTTCGTGCGCGAGACCGACAAGACGGGCGACAAGGCCAAGCCCGAAGTCGAGCTCGAGGACGCCGACGCGCTCTGGGACTACATCGACGCTCGGGGCCGCAAAGGGACGCAGCTGCAGCGGTACAAGGGGCTCGGCGAGATGAACCCGTCGCAGCTTTGGGAGACCACCCTCGACCCGAATACCCGGGTCATGCTCCAGGTCCGGATGGACGATGTCGTCCAGACCGACCAGATCTTCACCATCCTCATGGGCGACCAGGTCGAACCTCGCCGCCAGTTCATCGAGGACAACGCGCTCAACGCGAGAAACCTCGACATTTAGGCACGGTCGAGGGGGCCTCCGGCGGGTTGGCGTGGCTCTTGCGCGGCGGGATAGGCGACTTAGCTTCGTCTCTGGCAGTACGCGAGGAACCGGCTCAAGGAGTCGAGTCGCGCGACCGAGTGTCGACGGGCGATGTCGGCGTCGGGTGAGCTCTGCCACGGAGGAGACACGAGATATGCGCCCGGACCGAATGACCACGAAGAGCCGCGAGGCGTTCCAGGACGCCATCGACCGGGCGTCACGCCTGGGAAACCCGGAGCTTTACCCCGAACATTTGCTCGCCGCCATGCTGGATCAAGAAGGCGGCGTGGCTGGGCCCTTGCTGCAGAAAGCCGGCGGCGATGTGAGCGTCTTGCGGGACGCCCTCGCCAAAAAGCTGGAGGGCTTTCCCAAGGTCAGCGGGGGCGCGGAGCCCGGTCTGTCGCGGCGCACGCTCGAGGTCATCCGTCGGGCGGACGACGAGGCCAAGAAGCTGAAGGACGATTACGTCTCCGTCGAGCACTACATCCTGGCGATGGCGCAGCACGACCGCGACGTCGCGGCGCTGCTGAAGGCTCATGGCGGCCTCGGGTACGAGCCGCTCCTCGCGGCTTTGGCGGCCGTCCGGGGCTCGCAGCGGATCACCGATGCGGACCCGGAGGGGAAGTTTCAGGCGCTGGAGAAGTACTGCCGGGACCTGACCGAGTCGGCTCGCAAGGGCAAGCTCGATCCTGTGGTCGGCCGCGACGAGGAGATCCGCCGCGTCATGCAGGTGCTCTCGCGCCGGACGAAGAACAACCCGGTGCTCATCGGGGAGCCGGGTGTCGGCAAGACAGCCATCGTCGAGGGCATCGCGCAGCGCATCGTCCGGGGCGACGTCCCGGAGTCGCTCAAGAACAAGCGGCTTTGCTCCCTCGACATGGGCGCCCTGGTGGCAGGAGCCAAGTACCGCGGTGAGTTCGAGGACCGGCTCAAGGCCGTTCTCAAGGAAGTCGAATCGTCGAACGGTCGGATCGTCCTCTTCATCGACGAGCTTCACACCATCGTGGGCGCCGGCGCGGCCGAGGGATCGATGGACGCGGCGAACCTGCTAAAGCCTGCGCTGGCGCGCGGCGAGCTTCGCTGCATCGGCGCGACGACGCTCGACGAATACCGCAAGCGGATCGAGAAGGACGCCGCCCTCGAGCGGCGGTTTCAGCCCGTGCTCGTCTCGCAGCCGACGGTCGCGGACACGATCGCGATCCTTCGCGGGCTGAAAGAGCGCTACGAGGTGCACCACGGCATCCGCATCCAGGACGCGGCGCTCGTCGCCGCAGCCACGCTGAGCGATCGCTACGTGACGGACCGCTTCCTCCCCGACAAGGCGATCGATCTCGTCGACGAGGCGGCGGCGAAGATCAAGATGGAAGTCGACAGCATGCCCGCCGAGGTCGACGCCGTGCAGCGCAAGCTGATGCAGCTCCAGATCGAGGAGCAAGCGCTGCGCAAGGAGCGGGACGCTGCGAGCCGCGCGAGAGTGGATGAAGTGAAGCGCGAGATCGCCGAGCTCGAAGAGAGCAGCCTCGCGATGCGTGCGCAGTGGCAGCGCGAGCGAGAGGTGATCGAGCAGATCCGGGCCATCCAGCCCGAGGTCGAAAAGCTCCGCCTCGAGGCAGAGCAGGCGCAGCGTCGGGCCGACCTCGGACGAGCCGCGGAGATCAGCTACGGCAAGATCCCCGAGCTCGACAGGAAGCTCGCTGAGCTGCGCAAGGTCCTCGCCAAGGTGCAGGAGAAGACGAGCTACCTGCGCGAAGAAGTGACCGACCAGGACATCGCGGCGATCGTGTCCAAGTGGACGGGCATCCCCGTCGCCAAGATGATGCAGGGCGAGATGCACAAGCTCCTTCACATGGAGGAGGAGCTGCGAAAGCGCGTCGTCGGCCAGGCGACCGCCGTCGAGGCCGTGGCGAACGCCGTGCGCCGTTCCCGCGCTGGGCTCGGCGATCCGCATCGGCCCATCGGGAGCTTTCTCTTCCTCGGTCCGACGGGCGTCGGCAAGACGGAGCTGGCGCGGGCGCTCGCGGAGTTCTTGTTCGACGACGAGCGGGCCATGATTCGCCTCGACATGAGCGAGTACATGGAGAAACACGCCGTCTCTCGCCTCATCGGCGCTCCGCCCGGGTACGTCGGCTACGAAGAAGGCGGGCAGCTCACCGAGCCCGTGCGCCGTCGCCCGTACTCCGTGATTCTCTTCGACGAAGTCGAGAAGGCGCACGCCGACGTCTGGAACGTCTTGTTGCAGGTGCTGGACGACGGCCGGCTGACCGATGGGCAGGGTCGCACCGTCGACTTCAAGAACGCCGTCATCATTCTGACGAGCAACATCGGGTCGGCGCAGATTCACGCGATCGAAGAGCGACCCGGCCTCGACGACGCGACGCGGCGCGATCTCATCCGCCGTGGCGTCATGGACGACGTTCGCAAGGTCTTCCGTCCGGAGTTTCTGAATCGTCTCGACGAGATCGTGTTCTTCAGCAGGCTCGACGTGCAGCAGATCCGCCACATCGTCGACATCCAGCTCGAGCGCTTCTCCGCGCGCCTCGCGCGGCGCGACCTGCGCCTCGACGTGCGCGACGGCGCGAAGGATGTCCTGGCGAAGGCGGGATGGGACCCCCAGTACGGGGCGCGCCCTCTCAAGCGCGCGATCCAGCACAGCCTGGAAGACCCTCTGGCGCGCAAGGTCTTGGCGGGCGAGTTCCCTCCCGGGACGACGGTCGTCGTCGACCGCGGCCCGGGCGACGAGCTGGCCATCTCGGCGCGCATGTCGAACTGAGCGCGTGAGACTGGTGCGCGACGGCTAGGACCGCTCGCCTCGTGGCAAACGTGCGGTCGAGCCTGCGTGCCACTCTGGTCGAGGTGTGATGGTTTTGTCATGGGCCGCGCGTCCGAGCGGCGACACATTGACGTGGCGCGGACACCCTGGAGCGATGACGGACGGCCTCCTCGCTCCGCCCCCGGTCGCCAGCTCGACGCGGATCTCTTCGACGATCCAAGTGGTCCCAGGTGTGAAACTAAGCAGGGGGCCGTACGTAGAACGTTGCTGAACCGTTGCCGCATCGCTGGCACGGTTATGGCAAGAGCTCTCTCCGGTCGAGCAATGGCAACCACCCCGAACCTCAAGACTGTCCCGCGCCGGACGCGGTCTGCGACTGCTGGTTCGTGGCTCGCCCTGCTTGCGGCCACCACGCTGGGGGATGCGGCTCACACGATCCGCGCCGAGGTCCGGGCCAAGGTCGTGCCCTCCGATAGCGCCATGTACCGCCTCGTGATCCAGTCGTACGACCGGAGCGACGGGGCGGTCCCGGGCCTCAGCGCTCGCCCCGTCGGGAGCATGCAACGCTCGGTGACTGCAGAAGAATTGCGTCAGGGGATCCACGTGAACCTCCTGGAGATCCGCGAGTCACTCGGGTCGGGCGCAAATGGCGAAAAGCCACTCGTCGTCGCCTGGATCGACACGGGGGCGACGGACCTGGAGTTCGACGCCCGGCGTGCTCGGCCCGGTCGAGGGAGCGTCTACGGTGTCGTGGCTCGGTCGGCGCAGCAGGATGCCGTCCAGATAAGCCTCGACCGCACCGTGGCCTGAAGACCGGTGGCCTGAAGAAGGCCTGGCATGCCCAGAGCGCGCGGTTCTTGCGCGCGTTGTTACGTGGTGGGGCGAAGCCGAATCGAACGGACACGGCGTTCGAAATCACGACGCCCGGCGTCGGTGAGCGACTGGCCCCCAAACCGAGCCTCGAGATAGACCTGCGTCAACGACAGCACCTCCTCGCCCAGAGGATGGCGTCGCGCGCGGAGGTCTTCGGCATGGCGCAGGGGCGGCGTTGCCGGCTGGCGGGTGACGCCTTGAAGCTGCAGGGCGGTCTCGAGATGGCGGTAGAGCGCGGCCGCGGCGTCGAGTCGAGGGTCGTTCGCCTGCCTCGTGCCGCGCCGCTCGACCTGCGCCAGCCGCCGTCGCTGCTTCCAGAGGACGTAGCCGATCGCCGCCGCGAGCAGGAGCAGCGCGGCGACCGCGGGGGCTCGCGTCAAATGGTGGAGGGGGCCCCGGTCCATTCCTGCGCGCGACCGCATCCGCTCGTAGCGACGGCTGAATTCCTCGAAGATTCGTACCTGTTTGCGAAGGTCGTACCCCACGACGTACGTGTCCCAGCGTTGCGACAGGGCCTCGACGAAATCGCGTGCGTAGTAGTAGGCGCCTCCCGGCGGTTCGAGCGGTTGCGCGCCGCCCGGTGGGGTCGGGTCGAACGTGTGCCATCCGGGTCGCGTCGGGTCATCGATGTACGCCTCGACCCAGGAGTGGGCGTCGCCTTCGCGCACTGCGTAGTACCGGCCGAATCGGTTCCACGTCCCCCCGACGAAGCCCGTGACGTTGCGCGATGGGATTCCCACGGCGCGCAGCATGAGCGCCATGGCCGTCGAGAAGAACTCGCAGTGCCCGTGGTGGGACTCGAAGAGGAAATGGTCGACGGGCTGCGCCGTTCCGGACGACGGGGAATGCAAATCGTAGACGTAGTCGCGGCGTAGGTGCGTCTCGATGGCCGTGGCCTTGGCCTCGGGCGTTGCCAGTCCGTCCGTCCACTGGTGCCCGAGCTCGGCGACTCTCTCCGGTAACCCCGGGGGCAGCGCCAGGTATCGAGGGCGCTCCGAGAGCGGCAGGCCCTGGACGATCGGTTCGCGATCTCCGGCGAGGTACACGTCGTAGCGCAGGCCTCGACCGTCGGAGCCTGCGTAGCGGATCTCGTCTTCGGCGCCGCGCTGCAAGGTGAGCTGGTCGCCGAGCAGGATCTGATTCGGGGGCCGGACGCGAACGGCCACCGCCCGAGGGGGCAGGAAGACCACCGGGGGATCGATCGCTTCGAGGTCGAACGAGACGACCCGGTCGCGCACCGGGTTCGGCCCGCGGAAGAGCGAGAGGGTGTCGCCGGCGTCGCGCTCGCGCGCCATCTCGTGCTGCGTGCGGGCCCAGGCGTGGCCGTCGTAGGCGTCGAACGCGGTGCCCCGCAGCCGAAGCGTCAGGCGCATCGGCGGGGGCTCTTGCAGATCTTTCACCTCGAAGCGCAGAGCGACGGTCGGATCGTCGCGCAGTACACCCACGTCCCCGAGGTCGACGTGCTCCGAGAACCCAATCATCCGCCCGGCGCGGGGATGGCTGAGCAGGAGCAACGAGAGACCGATCCGCGGAAACATCACGAAGAGCGCCGTCGTAAAGAGCAGGATCGGCACCGAGAGCAGGCAGGTCGTCGCGAGAAACCCCCGGCCGACGACGCGCCGGCTTCGCAGGATGCGCGGCACGTCCACGGGCAAGCCCGTGCGATCGCGCGCGCCCTGACGGTAGTTGCCCTCGACCTCGCGCCGCAGGTGGCTGAGGACCAGCGCCCCCGGCGCCACGACGAGGAAGCCAAAGAAGCAGAGCCCGTACGTCAGGCTGCCCCCGAGCACGGTGCCCGCGACGAAGTGAAGGAGGGCCAGGACGATGATCTGCTGGTCGTGCGCGGCTCCCCGCCGCGTGGCGAGCCGAATGACCTGGAGCCACGCGGCGAATTCGACGGCCACATCGAGCGGAAATCGTCCCACGAGGAGGCGTCCGGCCTCGACGATGAGGAGCGCGACTGGCGCGATCGTCGCGAAGTGACGGAGCGCCGGGCGGCCCTGCCAGCTCTCCGGCAGGGCGAGAGCGATGGCGAGGCCGACGACGAGGACGATGTTGGTCCATGGGCTCAGCGAGGCCGTGCTCACGACGGCGAGGACGCCGAGCGCGGCGAGCGCGTCCGTCATGATGCGGTGGACGAGGCCGAACCTCATTCCGCGCCTTCGGGGGCGGGCGGTTTGGGGCGGCTCACACCGAGCACCGGCTCGAGCAGGGCGAGGTAGCGAAGGAGCGGGTCGGCCCCGAAGGCGCGATCCGCGCGGACGATGCCCCCGGCTGTCGTGAGCACCGCGACGCGGTCACCCCGCTTCAGGTGCGCGACGGACCGCGAAGCGACGTCGCGGATGCCGCGCTCGAACGTCGCCAGCCATTCGTCGCCCGAGCCCGGCGGGCGGACCGCGTCGAGGGTCAGGGTGACGTCGGGGCGCATCTCTCTCGCGCGCTCGCGCATGACCATCTGGCCGACAGCCGCGCTCTTGCGCCAGTACACGTCGCGCGGGTCCTCGCCGGAGCGCATCAACTTGACGCCCACGAACTCCTCGCCGCGCCCGCGTCCGAGGATGTTGTCCGCCCCGGGCGACCGCCCCTGCCCCGTCGCCGAGAGGTGGACCGGGTCCACGGCGGGATAGATGACGAGCTCCCCGTCGGCGGGCACCTCGCGGGACTTCTCGAAGAGCCCGAAGGGAAAGCGCGTCGCGATGCGGAAGCCGACGTGGACGTCCCGTCCTCGCCGCGTCGGCGTCCTTCGGTAGGCGGCGACCTGGGCCGACTTTGGGCTGATCTTCAAGAAGAAGCAGCGCTTGTCCGCGGGCTGCCCGGCGCGAAGGTCCTCGACCTCGATGGCGTACGAGGGCACGCGTCCCTTGTGGTTGTAGACCTCGATCTCGACGAGATGCGCCCGCCCGACCTGGGCCCGCAGGGGGAGGCGCCGCAGCACAGTCAGGTCGCGCAGCGACAGCTCGCTCATGATCCCGCTGACGACGATCAGCGCGAGGAGCATCCCCAGGAGCAGGTAGAGCAGGTTGTTGGCGGTGTTGATCGCGGCGAAGCCGACGCCGAGCGTGATGCCGACGAAGAACTTCCCCTCGCGCGTGAACTTGAGGCGCCGCGGCGGCCGCAGGCTGCGCCGCCACGCCAAA
>Ga0302326_10003130_pt1 | contig 39277 bp, 40 predicted proteins | sample Palsa_T0_3_FD_202264 | JGI IMG/M metagenome (GOLD analysis project Ga0302326, IMG submission 202264) | Peat permafrost microbial communities from Stordalen Mire near Abisko, Sweden - Palsa_T0_3 | ecosystem: Environmental > Terrestrial > Soil > Palsa > Peat permafrost | place: Sweden: Abisko... | reverse complement strand
TTTGGCCCACCAAGCGACCTTGGCCCCTCAGCGGCCATTCCCCAATCACCGGAGATTGGCTTGGATACAGGGGAAACTGATAATGGGCGCGGCGGGTTTCGAACCTGCGACCTCTCGCGTGTGAAGCGAGCGCTCTCCCACTGAGCTACGCGCCCTGGACGGTCGATTCTATTGGGGTCGCGGGGCGCTCGCTGCTTCAGCGGGCGGGCGCTACGAGCCCCCCGGGCTCTGCCTCCCCCCGCCACCGAACCCCATACAATCCGCCCGTGGTGATCGGCGACGGCCTGCAGCACGCGTTCCTGAGGCTCCACCAGCGCCTGTACGAACGCAGCGACGGCAGAGTGGGCCACAAGATGATCATGGTGCCGACCCTGCTGCTGCGAAGCACGGGGCGGCGCAGCGGCGCGCGGCGGTGTAACGCGCTGGTGTACGCCAAGGACGGCGGTGACTACGTCGTGGTCGCCTCCAACGGCGGCTCCGATCAGGCCCCGGGATGGCTGTTCAACGTGCGCGAGGACCCCAGCGTCGAGGTGCAGGTGGGCCGCACGAAGACGCCCGGGACGGCCCGTGTGCTCGAGCGCGGCGACGCGGACTACGAGCGGCTCTGGCGGCTAGTGAACGACAACAACCACGGTCGCTACGACGCCTACCAGCAGCAGACGGAGCGGCCGATCCCGCTCGTCGTGGTGAGCACCGGCTGAAGCCGCTCACCACGGATGGAGGTGGGCGCCCGAGCGCCTCACTCGACCCACATGCCCGACGCGACGGGCACCTGCACGAGCCTCGGCCCGTCCTCGGCGGCGATCGCGCCCCGGATCGCCTCTGTGAGCTCCGCGCGCCCGGAGACTTCCGTCGAGGGCACGCCGTAGGCGCCGGCGACGGCGGCCACGTCGAGGCCGCGGAGGTCGAGGCCCGGCGCCCCGGCGACGTGCTCGAGCTCGGCGAACCACTTGAGGATCATGTACTCCTGGTTGCGGAGCACGAGGAAGGTGACGGGCACCTTGTAGGTGGCGGCGGTCCACAGGGCGGTGATGCCGTATTGGGCGGAGCCCTCGCCGAGCACGCACACCACCGCGCGCTCGGGCTGGGCGAGCTGGACGCCGACGGCGGCGGCGATGCCGAAGCCGAGCCCGCCGCTGGCGCTGAAGTAGTAGCTGCCGGGTCCTGACAGGCGCAGGCGGTTGCGCAGGGCGAGCGTGCTGGAGGGAGCCTCGAGCACGGCGATCCCGTCGCCGGGCCAGGCGTCGGCGAGGGCGGCCATGGCGGCGGAGCCGCTCAGCGGATCGCCCTTGGCCGGCTGCGAGGGAGCGGGCCGCGCGTGGGGCTGGGCGCGGGCGGTCTCGCCCACGAGCTCGACCAGCCGCTCGAGCGCGCCGGCGACATCGCCCACGATGGCCTCTCCCATGGGCGCGCGGGCGGCCTCGCCGGGGTCGCTGGTGAGCTGTACGAGCGTGGTGCCCGCCGGCAGCAGCGGCCCGGGTATGTAGGGGTAGTAGGGGAACACGCTCGAGCCGACCACGAGCACGAGGTCGTGGCCGTCGAGCGTCTGTGCGAGGGCGCCGATGGCGGGCGGCAGGACACCCTGGAAGTTGGGGTGGGCCTCGGGGAAGCCGATCCGCCCGCCGCCGGTCGCGGGGGTGGCCCACACCGGCAGCCGCTGCTTCTCGGCCAGCGCGATCGCGGCGTTCCATCCGCCGCTGGCGTCGATGTCCGGGCCGGCCGCGAACACGGGGTTGGTGGCCCGTTCGAGCATGGTGGCGAGGCGCTCGAGCTCGTGCTGGTCGGGGACGGCCCGCGCGTTGACGGTGCGGGCGAGCGCGTTGGCGGTGGTGTCCGGGTCGGCCTCGGCGGTCCAGTCGTCCATGGGGATGGACACGAACGCCGGTCCCCTGGGCGGCATCGAGGCGTGGTGGATGGCGCGGGCGATCGCCAGCGGCACGTCCTGCGCGCGGGGCGGCTCGTGGCTCCACTTGACGTAGGGCTGGGGGCCGAGAGTGGCGTCGCGGTTGGTGAGGTTGGCCTCCATGGTGATGTGCGGGCGCACCTGCTGGCCGGCGGTGATCAACAGGGGGGACTTGTTGGCCTGCGCGTTGAACAGGCCGCCGACGGCGTTGCCGACGCCGGGCGCGGTGTGGAGGTTGACGTGGGTGGTGCGCCCGGACGCCTGGGCGAAGCCGTCGGCCATGCCGACCACCACCAGCTCCTGCAGGCCGAGGACGTACGTGAAGTCCTCGGGGAAGTCTCTGAGCATGGGCAGCTCGGTGGAGCCCGGGTTGCCGAAGATGGTGGTCATCCCGCGCGCCCGGAGGAGATCGAAGGTGGCGTCGCGGACGGTGCCCATCGGGAGCTCGATCCTATGCCCTCAGGAGCCGAGCTTGACGCGCGCGCGGGGCTCCAGCTCGAAGTTGGCCTCCGAGTACACGCCGGCGAGGGCTTCCACTTCGGCGAGCGTGAGCGAGGCGCCGAACGCCGGGGCGCCCCCGAGCTTCTCCCACCCTTTGCGCACCTGCTTGCCGATCTGGGCGAGCGTGAAGTGGCCGTCGTAGACGCTCTCGACGTACAGGGCGACGTTGGCGCGGGCGAAGCGGGCGGCCACCGGCGAGCCGTGTTCGACCTGATCGGCGCCCGCGCCGATCAGCTCCCAGCCGCGGGTGGCGAGGATCGAGAAGGTGCGGAATTCGTCCGCCAGCCCGGAGGCGGGCCCGGTGAGCGAGGCGGACGTTCCTTCGCGGAACAGCACGGGCAGCGTGAGCGCGTCCGCGCGTTCGCCCGCCCTGTCGATGGCGCGGCGGGCGCTCGCGCCGATGTGGGCGGGCAGGCCGTCGAGGACGTGCGGCCAGGCGAGCTTGCTGGCCGCCACCTCGCTGCGCACGGGTGGCTCGACGCGCTCGAGCGCGTGGAAGGCGGCGATCAGGTCGGCGCGCTCGAGTGACAGCGACTGCGGGGTCGGGGTGTGGCTCGAGCCGCAGCCGGCGAGTGCAAGCGTGGCGAGGCTCGACGCGAGCAGCGCGCCCCGGCGAGGGCGGCTGCTTCGCCGTGGGCTCTCGCGCGCGATCTTCGTCCGCTCGCCTACACGCCGAGCAGGTCGACCACGAACACGAGCGCTTCGTTCGGTGGGATCTTGGGCGGCGAGCCGGCTTTGCCGTAGGCGAGTTCGGCGGGGATGATCAACTCCCTGCGACCACCCACTTTCATGCCGGGGATGCCCTCGTCCCAGCCCTTGATGACCTGCCCCTCGCCGAGCGTGAAGCTGAACGGTTCTTTGGTTTCCCAGGAGGCGTTGAACACTTTGCCGGTCTTGTAGAGCACGCCCACGTAGTTGACCGTGACCTTCTCGCCGTCCTTGGCTTCCGCGCCGGTGCCGACGATCAGGTTCTTGGTTTCGAGCTTGGTGGGGGGCGGCCCGGTGGGCGGCGTGACCTTCGGTTCGGTCGCCAGCGGGCCGCTCGTCGGCGTCTTCACGGCGGCGCTCGAGGTGGTGGTTTCGCCTGCCTTGATGAGCGCGTCGTCGGCGCTGTTCTCGTTGCCGATGGTGATCGTGCTCGAGCCACCGGAGGAGCCGCAGCCGGCGATCGCGATGGCGGCCGTGAGCGCTACCGCGGCGACTCCGGCGCGGGAGCCGGCCGGGCGCACGCGCGGGCGAATGCTGGAGGAGAAGATCTTGTAGTTGGTCACGGTCGCGCAGCCTAGCGGAACTGGAGGTGCCGTGGTGCGTTACGATCGGTGGCGGACCGTGCTAGGCGGGGAGGTAGCGGTGCCCTGTATCCGCAATCCGCTCTAGCGGGGCTGAACTCCCCTCCGAGGGGTTCTGGCCCCGGTCGCCCCGCCACCCGGGGTGTCGATGGTTCGGGTCCCGCGCGGTGTCGGCTTGCGAACCAGGTCAGGTCCGGAAGGAAGCAGCCTTAAGCGAGAACCGGCAGGCGCAGCGGGAGCTCCCGGACCGGAGTCGCGGGCGGCGAAAGGCGCCGGGCGCCGTGAGCCTCGACGAGGGGTGCACGGTCCATCTACCCGCCGCAGCGCTGGAACACGAGCCACGAGCGGTTGGTGGCGGCCTCGGTGAACCCCGGGGGGACGGACACGGGCTCGACGGGGTCGTGGGCGTCGAGCACGTAGTCTTTTTCGACCTCCTTGTCGGCCGGGTCGACGTATACGCCGGAGCTGATGTGCCCGCTCTGGAGGCTGACGATGTTGCGGGGGCTGGTCTTCAGGTAGAGCGCGAGCAGGGGCACGGGCGCGTGGTTGGGCACGCCCACGGGGCCGCAGGCGAGGTTGATGGCGTGGCTGTGCACGAGCGCGAGCAGGTCGTCTTCGATGCTGTTCTCGCGCGCGAGTTTGTCCATTTCGGTGTGGGCGGCTGTGTACTGCGAGGGGGCGTAGGCGAGCAGGGCGACGAGCACGAGCGCGGCCCCCGCCATCCACCAGCGCCGGCGCACGTCACCGCGGGGAAGGTGCGTCCAGCCGAACACGCCGGCGCCGCAGAAGATGCACAGGATGGCCGATGCGAGGAAGGCGTAGCGGCTGTTGATGGGCAGGCCGACGGATGCGAAGGCGGCGAACACGACCACCGCGAGCAGCCCCGCGATGGCGCCCATGAGCGCGCGGCCGCGCAGCCACAGCAGTGACAGGACACCGCCGAGCGCGGCCCCCAGGAGCACGGGCGGTCGCAGGATTTCGCCGATGCGACGGGGGATGTACTCGGGGACGTTGGCGATGCCGGTGACGCGGTCGAGCTTGGAGGCGGTGTGCTGCGTGTTGGTGAGCGACCACAGCGGGTCGCCGGTGATGGCCAGGTCGCTGAGCAGCCACAGCAGCGGCGCGGCGGCGGCGAGCAGCGTCAGCCGCACGACCTCGCGCCGGCCCCCCAGCTTCGGATCGGCGGGTACGCGGGGGCGCACCGTGCGCTCCTTCAGCGAGCGGTACGCCCAGCTCGGCGTGAGGCCCATCAAATACAGCCAGTAGAGCGCGGAGAAGGCCCACGCCTCGGGGCGCAGCAGCCCGGCGAGCGCGAGCAGCGCGAGCACGGGCGCGCCGGCCGGCCGTCCGTGCGCCCGGCGCCCGCGGGTCTCGACGAGCAGCGCGCCGAGGACGAGGGCCACGTAGGGAAGATCGACGTACGCCCGCACGCCGTAGGAGAGCACGGGCACGCGCGTGAGGAACAGCAGCGCGGCGAGCGCCCCGGCCGCACGGGAGAACCATTCGGCGCCGAGCCGGTAGATGACCCAGCCGCACGTGGACAGGGCGAGAAAGCCGATGGCCACGGCGATGCGTTCGACGGCGCGGGGCCCGAGCGGCGCGAGCACCAGCCCGAGCACCTCGAGCAGCGGGTGTGGGGTGGGGGCGATGGGCACGTCGTAGGCGGGGGTGCTCCCGCGCGAGAGCTGCCCGCCCCAGGCGAGCGCGTACAGCGTGTCGTAGTTGGCGAAGCCGACGCCCGCGGCCAGGCGCAGCAGCAGCGCGCCGACGACGATCACCGCCGGCGCCGTCCAGCGCTCGAGGGAGGCGAGGGGGACGGACTCGTGGCCGGTCGGGGGGGCGGCGCTCACGCGGCGGACGCTACCGTTCGAGCGCGTTCGCGCGGGCGGTCGAGCGTGTCTCGGGCCCACCCACCCGCGTGGGTAGACTCAGCCGAACGGTGTCGGCAGAGGAGCAGCGACAGGAGCAAGAGCGCTCACGGCCAGCGGATGGGCCGCGCGTGCACGGAGGCGATGGGCGGCCCTCGCTGTATCGCAGGCACCGGCCGCGGACGTTCGCGGCGGTTGTGGGTCAGGAGCCGGTGGTGCGCACGCTGCGCAACGCGGTGGAGCAGGACAAGGTCCACCACGCATACCTGTTCGTGGGCTCGCGGGGCACGGGCAAGACCTCGATGGCGAAGATCCTGGCGGCGTGCCTGAACTGCGAGCGGGGTCTGACGATCGAGCCGTGCGGGACGTGCGACTCGTGTGTGTCGATCGCGAGCGCGACGTCGCTGGACGTGATCGAGATGGACGCGGCGTCGAACAACTCGGTGGACGACATCCGCGAGCTGCGTGAGAGCGTGGCGTACGCGCCGGTGAGCGGCAGGCGCAAGGTGTACATCCTGGACGAGGCGCACATGCTCTCGACGGCGGCGTGGAACGCGTTCCTGAAGACGCTGGAGGAGCCGCCACCGAACACGGTGTTCGTGCTGGCGACCACGGAGGCGAACAAGGTGCCGGCGACGGTGGTGGACCGCTGCCACCGCTTCGACTTCCAGCGCCCGACGGTGGAGCAGATCGCGGACGTGGTGCGCCGGGCGGCGAGCGCGGAGGCGATCGAGATCCCGCCGGCGGCGGTGGCGGCGCTGGCGCGGGCGGCGACGGGCAGCTTCCGCGACGCGCTCGGGACGCTCGAGCAGCTCGTGACCTACAGCGGCTCGCAGATCGCGTTGGAGGACGTGCTGGCGGTGCTCGGCGTGGCGGACGCGAGGCTGCTGGAAGCGACCGTCGACGCGGTGGCGGCGGGGGACGCGGCCGGCGCGCTGCGCACACTGGAGGAGTGCGCCGAGCAGGGCCGGGACGCGGGCTCGTTCGCGGCCGACCTGGAGGTGCGCGCGCGGGAGCTGCTGGTGGTGCAGGTGCTGGGCGGGGTGCCGGGCGAGCTGTCCCTGACACCGGAGGCGGACGCGGCGCTGCGGGCGCAGGCCGAGCGCGTGGAGCACGCCACGGTGGTGCGCCTGCTGGAGCTGGTGGGCGAGGCGATGGAGGCGGTGCGGGCTGGCGCCGACGCCCGCACGCGCCTGGAGCTGGCGCTGGTGAAGGCGGCGAGGCCGCAGATCGACGGCTCGATGCGCGCGCTGCTGGCGCGGATCGAGCACCTGGAGCGGGTGCCCGCGCGCGCGGGCGCGGCCCGACCGGCCGCTCCCGATGGGGGCCAGAACGACGATTACGAGGGGCCGCCGCAGGCGGCCGGGGCGGGCCGCGTGGTGCAAGCCGATGCGATCGTGGCGGCTGACGCGGTGGTCGTGTCGCCCGGCACGGAGATCCAGCCGGTGTCAACGGGGCCGAGAGCGCCGGTGCCGGGGGGGACGGCGTCCGGCGGGACGGCCCCGACCGAGGCACCGCCGTCGACGCAGGCGCCGCCGGCGAGCGAGAGCCCCCCGGTGCACGGGGAGCGCACCCTGGAGTCGGTGTGCTCGTTGTGGCCTGCGGTGGTGGAGCTGGTGACGGTCGAGAACGGCCTGCTGGGGGCGTGCATCGTGGAGGCCCGGCCGGTGGCGGTGGACGGCGAGGAGCTGACGCTGGCGTTCGCGTCGACCGCCCAGTTCAAGAAGAAGAAGGCCGAGGACCCCGCCAACCGCAGGGCGGTGATCGAGGCGCTTCGCTCGCTGACGGGGGTGGGCTGGCGAGTGTCGTACGAGCTGCGGGAAGACCTCGCAGCCGAGGAGCGCCCGCAGGTCACGGAGGGCTCCGAGGAGGAATGGGTGGCGCGCTTCATGCGGGAGTTCGACGCGGAGGAGCTCCCCGACGAGCAGGCCGTGACGAGCAACGAGAAAGGCGCGTGATGCCCAAGCACCCCAAGCAGCAGCGGATGCCGAACATGCAGCAGATGATGGCCCAGGTTCAGCAGATGCAGAAGGACATGGAGCTCGCCCAGGAGGAGCTCAAGAGCGAGCAGGTGGAGGCGTCCGCGGGCGGGGGCATGGTGGTGGTGAAGGTGAGCGGCGACCTGCAGGTGAGGGAGGTGAGGATCGACCCGGGAGCGGTGGACCCCGAGGATGTGGAGATCCTGCAGGACATGGTGCTGGCGGCGGTGAACGAGGCGCTGCGGATGGCTCAGGAGCTGGCTGAGCGCAAGCTCGGCGGCGCGACCGCCGGGCTGGACCTCGGCGGCCTCGGCGGCCTGGGCCTCCCGGGCCTGTGAGCAGTTCCTACGCGCCTCCGGTCCAGCGCCTGGTGACGGAGCTGTCGAAGCTGCCGGGCATCGGCAGCCGCACGGCTCAGCGCCTGGCGTTCCACATCCTGCGCTCCTCGGGAGAGGACGCGAGCGCGCTGGCGGCGGCGATCGTGGAGGTGAAGGAGAAGATCGGGCTGTGCGAGGTGTGCTTCAACCTCACAGACGAGGCGCGCTGTCGCATCTGCGAGGACTCGCGGCGGGATCACGGGCTGATCTGCGTGGTGGAGGAGCCGAGCGACGTGATCCCGATGGAGCGCACGCACGAGTACCACGGCGTCTACCACGTGCTCGGCGGGGCGCTCTCGCCGATCGACGGTGTGGATCCGGAGGATCTGAAGATGGCGGAGCTGTTCGCGCGCGTGGACTCGCCGCAGGCGGTCAGGGAGATCGTGCTGGCCACCAACCCCACCACCACGGGGGAGGCCACGGCGCTGTACGTGGCCGAGGAGCTGCGCACGCGTGCACCGCAGCTGACCGTCACGAGGCTGGCGAGCGGCCTGCCGGTGGGCTCGGACCTCGAGTACGCGGACGAGGTCACGCTGGGCAAGGCCTTCGCCGGCCGCCGCGCCGTGTAGGGCGCCCCCGGGACGTGGCGGGGCGGCGTTGGGTAGTACAGTCCCCGAGGTGCTTGTAGCAGGAAGGCACTTGGCGCTGGGCGTGCTCGCCGCGGTACTGCTGGTACTGGCGGTGGCGCCGGCGGCGGGGGCGGTTTCACCGACGCCCGTGAAATGCGACGAACTGGCCACGCTGCTCGGGAGCACAGCGGGCAAGGCAACCCCTGGCGAGGTGCTGCAGCTCGCACGCGAAACGTGCGCGATCAGCCTGGAAGTGACGAACACGGCGGCCTTCACGCTGGAGGGCGCAAGCGGCGGTGGCACGGTCCTGGAACCGCTAACGCCCACCGAACCGATCCTCCAGAGCAAGCACAACGTGACGTTCACGCTGTCCGGCCTCACGTTCACCGGAACCAAAGGAGCCGAAGCGGCGGTCCTGCTGGAAGGCGAAGAAGAGGCGGTGACGTTGACGGGCAACACGTTCACCGACAACCGGGAAAACGACCGCGCCGGAGCTGTGTTCATCTCCCATTCCAAGGAAACGAGCGCGCTGACGACGATCGTCGGCAACGTGTTCACCGACGACAGCGCCGCCAATGACGGTGGCGGCCTGTTCCTGGAGAACGACGGACGGGCGGTGATCGACGTCAACACCTTCTCGGGCGACAGCGCCAGCGAATGGGGCGGAGGGATGTACGTGCTGCAGGGCGAACCCACGTCGGATCCCGTTCAGATCAGCGGCAACACCTTCGGCGGGCCGACCGTCGCGGCGGGCAACACGACACACCAGGACGGCGCTGGAGCGGCGGTGGCGCCTGGTCCGGGACAGCCGGTCAGCCTCACTCAGAACACGTTCGAGAACAACCGGATCGCGGGCGAGGAAGCACTCACATACGAAGAAGACGGCCGCGAAGGGGGAGGGCTGTTCATGGACGGGTACTCCACCAGCTCCTCCGTCCCCGCCCCCGTCACGCAGGAACACAACCTGTTCAGCGACAACGTGATCGAAGCGACCCCGAAATCGGGCTCCACGAACCTTCTCGCCGGGGGCGCCGGAGAGTGGATCAACGGGTTGACGGTCCACAGCACCGGCGACACGTTCACCGGCAATCGCATCGCGGTCGACAGCGGCGAGCCGCCGGAGGGCGGAGCGCTCGGCGCGATCGCCTCGGCAGCGGTCGGCCCCACGCCGACGAAGCCCGCCACGTTCATCGGCGCCGACGATCTGTTCCTCGGCAACTCGACGGTGGCGGGCGGGTGGGGCGGCGCGATCTACGTCGGCAACCCGCCCCCTGCCTGCACCATGAGCTGCCCGGGCAGCAGCGTCACGCTGGAGGACTCGACCGTCGTCTCGAACACCGTCGAAGCGGGTGCCGGTAGCGAGGGCGGCGCGATCTGGGGCTCGCCCCAGGACACGCTCACGATCGACAATTCGATCCTCTTCGGCAACTCGCCCCAGCCGGAAGTGTTCGGCTTCGGCTCGACCACTCCCACGTTCGCGTACTCCGACGTGTGCGCCGAGGCGGGCGGGCCTGCCGTGCCCTCGGGCGCCGGCGACATCTGCTCGAATCCGCAGCTGGAAGCCGGCGGGCAGGAGACATCGGCGAGCCCGACGATCGATGCGGGCTCGAATGCCCTGGTCCCCGCCGGCCTGAGCGTCGACCTCGCCGGCGCCCCGAGGATCGTGGCGACGCTCCTGACGTGCAGCGGTCTGGGGCCGGCGACGGTCGACATGGGCGCGTTCGAGTACCAGCGCGTGGGCCCGGCTCCGTCGTGTCCGGCTGTTACCAGACCCGCGACCAGCGAGCCGCCGGTGCTGGAGGGCGCCTCGCAGTCTCACAGCCGCTGGCGGGAGGGCACGCGGCTGGCGCGCATCTCGCGCGCCGGGCACAAGCCGCCCCCGCTCGGCACGACGTTCTCGTTCACGCTGAGCGAGCAGGCCAGCGTCAGCTTCGCCTTCACGCAGCGGGTGGGCGGGCGCAGGGTGGACGGCAGGTGCGTGGCGCAGCGCAAGCGCAACCGCCACAAACGCGCGTGCACGCGGACGGTGACCGTGGGCGTGCTCTCGTTCGCGGCCCACAGCGCCAGGAACAGCGTCTCCTTCCAGGGGCGCCTCTCGGGCTCGAAGAAGCTCCGGCCGGGCACCTACACGGTGGTGATCACGGCGAGGAACGCCGCCGGACAGCGCTCGGCCTCCAGGCGGCTCACCTTCACGATCGTCAAGTAGCAGCCGGCCGAGCGCTCCCCGGCGGGGGGCGGGGGAGCGCAACGGGCAGCCCGGCGGGGACTATCCTGCGGTCCATGGGCGATGTGACGGTGATGAAGTTCGGCGGCACCTCGGTGGCGGACGCCGAGCGCGTGAAGCGGGCGGCGCGGCGGATCGTGGACAAGCGCGAAGAAGGCCACGGGGTGGTTGCGGTGCTGTCGGCGCGGGGCAAGACGACCGACGAACTGATCGCGATGGCCGAGGAGGTCTCGCCGGCCCCCGACCCGCGGGAGATGGACATGCTGCTGTCCTCGGGTGAGCGGATCTCGTGCGCGCTGTGCGCGATGGTGATCAACGACCTGGGCCACCGGGCGATCTCGCTGACGGGCTCCCAGGCGGGCATCGTGACGGACGAGTCGCACACCAAGGCGCTGATCCTGGACGTGCGCGCGGATCGCATCCGGGCGGCGCTCGACGAGGATCACATCGTGCTGGTGGCGGGCTTCCAGGGCGTGTCGCTGAACGCGAAGAACGTGACGACGCTCGGCCGCGGCGGCTCGGACACGAGCGCGGTGGCGCTGGCGGCGGCGCTGGGCGCCGACGTGTGCGAAATCTACACGGACGTCTCGGGCGTGTACTCGGCCGACCCGCGGATGGTGCCGGACGCGCGCAAGCTCGAGATGGTGTCCTTCGAGGAGATGCTGGAGATGGCGGCGTCGGGCGCGGGCGTACTGCAGCTGCGCTCGATGGAGTACGCGCGCAACCACGGCGTGCGAATCCATTGCCGCTCGTCATTCGACGACCAGCCCGGTACCGTGGTTGTGCCGGAAGGAGAGATGATGGAGCAGCCCCTGATCACAGCAGTCACGCATTCGACCTCGGAGGCGATGATCACGCTGATGGGCGTGAGCCACACGCCCGGGGTGGCGGCCAGCCTGTTCGAGGCGCTGGCCGAGGCGAACGTGAACGTGGACATGATCGACCAGAACCTCCCCGCCTCCGCCGGAGGGCTGGCGGAGATCTCCTTCACGGTCCCACGCGAAGACCTGCGTGTGGCGCGCGCGGCACTCGCACCCCTGGCGGGCGAGGCGTTCTCGGAGTTGATCGCAAGGGAGGAGATCGGCAAGGTCTCGATCGTGGGCGCCGGCATGCGCTCGCACCCGGGGGTGGCGGCGAGGGTGTTCAGGGTGCTCGCGGACGAGGATCTGAACATCGAGATGATCTCCACCTCGCCGATCAAGATCTCCTGCGTGATCCCGCGCGATCGAGTCGAATCGGTGGTCCGCGCGCTGCACTCGGCGTTCGCGCTCTCGGGGGAGGGCACGATCGCCGAGGAGCAGCCGTTCAAGGCCAGCCCGGCGTCCTGACATGCGCAGCGCGAGGAGACCCAGACGGTACGTGGCCCGCCACTGGCTGGCGCTGATGCGCCCGTTCCTCCGCTACAGTGGGTCGCGTGACGCATACGTGCTGCGGGGCGTGGGGCGCCAGTTCGGGCCGGTGCTGCGGCAGGAGCGTCGTGTGATGCACCGGGCGGGCCCGTTCGAGGGAGCGGAGCGCCGCAGCCCGCGTGTCGCCTAGCACCGTCGGCTGTCCAAACGGGTTTTGACATATGCAGCATTGAAGTCTGGCGGCCGGTGCGCTGGTATAGGGACGAGACAAGCTGGACACAAGGAGGCCACACAGAGTGCCAAGGATCAGATGCGCGATCAGCTTCGCGCTCGGTCTTCGTCCCGACGGAACACTCGAACTGAGAGGAAGTCGTATGGCTCGCGGTTAGGAGCCGACGCGACACTGGGCAACGAGCTATGGATAGCAAGGTCGCGGAGCCGCAACTAGGCACACCCCGACGTCGTGGATCACGGGCTCCACTTCGTCTTGGACGACTCGGTCCGCTCGGGCTGGGGCTGCAGATAGCCGAGGCCCGCGGTCCCGCGGCGAGCATGCTGCGGGACGCGATCTTCCGCAGGATGCTGCTGTTCGCGGACGGGCTCGCGGTCCTGTGTGCGTTCGCGTTGACGATGACGCTGTCATCGCGCTCGCTGCAACTGACGTGGGTGAGCATCCTCGCACTGGTGATGTACCTGACGGGCGCGAAGCTGCTCGGGTTGTACGACCGGGACGAGACGCTGCTGCGCAAGACGACCCTCGACGAGGCTCCCAAGCTGTTCCAGCTGGCAACCATGTGCGTGTTCGTGGCGTGGCTCACGGGTGCCCTGATCGTCACCGGGCCGATCGATCGGCCCGAGGCGCTGTTCCTGTGGCTCGTGCTCGTGTCGCTGCTGGTGTGTATGCGCACGTGCGCGCGGGCGATCGCGCTGCGGATCGCGCCGGCCGAGCGCTGCCTGTTGATCGGAGACGACGCCGCCGCGCGCACGATCCGCTCGAGGCTCGGCGAACACGGGGGCATCAGGGCACAGGTGGTCGCCCATCTGGATCTCGACAAGATCGCCCCGTGGTCGACTGACGCTCACTCGGCGTCCAAGCTGCTCGAGGTCCGAGATCTGGCCCGCACACTCGACGTGCACCGTGCGATCGTGGCGCCCCGCACCGCGGACGCGGGCGAGGTGCTCGACCTCGTGCGCACGCTCAAGGCGGCCGGCGTGAGGGTGAGCGTGCTGCCGCGCCTTTTGGAGGTGATCGGATCGTCGGTCGAGTTCGACGACCTGCACGGCGTGACGGTGATGGGCGTCAGGCGCTTCGAGCTGACGCGCTCCTCGGCGGCGGTCAAGCGCACGTTCGACGTGGTGTGCGCGTCGATCGGGCTGCTGGCGGTGGCCCCGCTGATGCTCGTGGCTGCCGTGGCGATCAAGCTCGACAGCCGAGGCCCGGTGTTCTTCCGCCAGCTCCGCGTCGGGCGCCACGGCGAACGCTTTCACATCCTCAAGTTCCGCACCATGGTGGCCAACGCGGAGGAGCTCAAGGACTCGCTGCGCCCGCGCAACGAAGCACAGGGGGGGCTGTTCAAGATCGCCGATGACCCGCGGGTCACGCGGGTGGGGAGCTTCCTGCGGAAAACGGCGATGGACGAGGTGCCACAGCTCCTGAACATCATCAAGGGCCAGATGAGCCTGGTGGGGCCGCGCCCACTGATAGTCGAGGAGGACGTGCGTGTCCAGGGCTGGCATCGCCGCCGCCTCGAGCTGACACCGGGCATGACCGGGCCCTGGCAGATCCTCGGTCCGGCGCGCGTGCCGTTGACGGAGATGGTTGCCATCGACTACCTGTACGTGGCCAACTGGTCGCTCTGGACGGACTTGAAGATCCTGCTGCGGACCGTCCCCTACGTGATGGAACGTCGCGGCCTGTGAGGGCGAACGCCGCGAGCCTCCACGGCGCGTCCCGCTGCAGGTGAGCGGCCCGACGCCGCCCTCACTCAGGGAGGACCGGCTGGAGCGACTGCTGCAGACGCTCCAGCACCCGCACCACCCGTAGCCCGCTGTGGCCGTCCGAGCGCGGCGTGGCGCCGTGGCGGATGCAGTCGATGAAGTGCTCGCACTCGATCCGCAGCGGCTCGACGTTGGGGATGCGTGGGGAGAACGTATCGCCGGAGCGGGCGATGTACTCGCCCCAGGAGCGGGTGTCCTCGTCGAAGCCCTTGTCGTAGATGGTGAGCTTGCCCTCGATGAGCATGTCGTCGAATGTGGCCATCCTGCGCGCGCCGACGACGGTCATGCGTCGCTCCTTGTGCGGGTCGAGCCACGAGAGGTGCAGGTGGGCGACGATCCCGGAGGGGAAGCGCAGGTAGCAGAACACCACGTCCTGTACGCCCGGGCGCACGTAGCTCGCGCCATGGGCGAAGCACTCGTCGGGCTCCTCGTCGATCAGGTGCAGGACGACGGACACGTCGTGGGCGCCGAGGCTCCACAGGGCGTTCTCGTCAGCGCGCAGCTTGCCGAGGTTCAGGCGGTTGCCGTAGATGTAGAAGAGCTCGCCCAGCTCCTCGGAGACGATCAGCTCCTTCAGCCGGGCGACCGCCGGGTGGTACTCGAGCAGATGGCCGACCATCAGGATGCGTCCGGCTCGGTCCGCCGCTTGGACCGCTCGCTCGGCGTCGGCGGTGGTGGTGGCGAGCGGCTTCTCCACGAAGCAGTGCTTGCCGGCCTCGGCGACCGCGATCGCCAGCTCGGCATGGGTGGGCACGGGTGTGGCGAGCACGATCGCATCGAGCTGGTCGTCTGCGAGCAGCTCGTCGAGCTCGCCGGTGAGTCGGGCGGCGGGGAACGAGGGCGCAAGCCTCGTGCGCGCGTGCTCGTCGGCGTCGCACAGCCAGGCGAGCTGGCAGCCGGGAATGGCGGCGAGGTTGCGTGCCAGGTTCGGCCCCCAGTAGCCGAGCCCGACGACGCCCACGCGCACTGACGCGGAGGGCTCGCTCACGCGGGGGATGCGGTTTGAAGGCTCATCAGCCCACAGTTTCGCGTCTGAGCCGGCCAGACCACGCGAGACCCGGGCGGCTGACCTCGCGGTCTGCTGGCCAGGAGTAGCCTCACGTCGTGAGACCCGATCGCAACCCGATGTGCACAGCGGCCGTCCTTGGGCTGCTCTCGGTGGCGCTCTCGGGGTGTGGCGCGTCAGCCCCGCGCCGTGCGTCGGCCGCCGTGAGACGGCCGCATCCAGCTAACAGCGCTCCCGGCTGTGCCGTGAGGAATCTGCGTCTGTCGCTGACCGATCCGATCTCGCCGGCCACCGACGAACGCGGCCGCGAGTTCGCGCTGATGAACACATCGGACCGTCCCTGCATTCTGAGCGCGTCTGCGGCTCGGATCGTTCTCTACGACGGCGGACGTCGGATGCCGTTCAGCTACGCATACAAGATGCGGCGCGGCGGCGAACTGGAAGTCCCGGCGCGACGGCTACGCCCCGCGTTGCTTCTCCCCTCTACCGCCGGCTACTTCTCCGCCACCAAACAGGGGTGCGTTGCCAAAAGCAGCGGCGCCGCCACCGAAATGCGAGTATTCCTGCGCGGAAACCCGGCACCGCTCACGATCACGCTCCCCGCAAACGGCGGCGGACACGGAGTGAGTACGATCGGCTACTGCGTCGCGGAAACCGGAGGCCAACGCCCCGCGCCAGGCGATCTCGTCTCCGTATCGCCGATCGCGCGCACACCACCTGCGTGCATCCGCGAACCGGAAAACCCGAACGAAACCGAACACGAAAGCGAAAGGCGCAACGGCGAGTGCGAAGCACAGCAGGACGCCACCCTGGAGAGCTACCGGACGACGGGCGCAGGCAAGCGGCCGGCGTGGGAAGAAGAATGACGGGAGGCTGTGTGGCCCGTTGGCGGCGTACTACATCAGTGCGGCCCGGGGTGCGGCGGCGCTGATGGGTGGTCACCGCGCGGCAGGCGAACGGTGGCGGTAGCGATCAGCAGTTCACCCGGCGTCCTTCCATAGGAGCGTTTGGCGTTCGGACCGGAGGAGTCGTAGACGACTTCGATCGTGATCGGGTGTCCAGCACAGCGAGCCGAGAACGGGTCGGGCAGCGTCAGGTGGACGATCGCGTCCTGCGCCACATTGTGATCGAGAACGCCCACGCCGCCTCCTTCGCGATCGCCCGGGCAGGGCCTGGCATCCAGTGAGTAGCCCTCCGCTGCGCTCGTCACCGGAAAGGGCGCCGAGAAGGAGACTTCGGCTGCGGTGACCACGCCGTGGCGGACTCTGAGCGCGACGCTCGGGTGGCGGACGAAGCTGCCCGGCGGGGTGACCCGCAGCGACTTCGGGTAGGGGTTCGGGGCCGGGCACGGGTGCTGAATCTTCACCTTGCTGCCCGTCGCCGCGTTGTAGCCGTTTTCGCAGATCTTGCCGTCGTGCTCGTAGCTGATGACGGTGAGCACGCCCGAGGTGCCCGGACCTTCACCGGGCGTGTCGGTTCCTGGCGCCTCCCCCTGACCCTGTCGTGTCGAGCTGGCCGCCGCCCGTTGCACGATCAGATAGGCGCCGACTCCGGGGCTGACGCGCTCCGTGCGGATCGCGTCGCCTTCGCGGTAGCTCACGCTCACGGCGTGCGGACCGAGGATGCCGTAGGCGACGTCGCGCAGGCTGTGCGGCGGTTGGGCCGAACCCGCCGGGTGGTTTAGCGCAAATGCCGCGTTTTCGCTGACGCCGGTGAATTCGGCCGCGACCGCGCTGCCCCATGCTTCGCCGTTGCCGGTGACGTCGCCGTCAGCCAGCACGCAGCTGCCTCGTTCGCTCGTCACGCCACCCTCCGTTGCTCCGCCGGCATACGCGGGCAGCACTCCAGGGCCGACGGCATGGAACCTGCCGTCATCGTGAAAGGCCCCATCGATTCCGAGCTCGCCGAGCATGCCGTTCTGGACGCGGCCGATCTGCACGCACACGAGCCCGCGCGTCGTGTGGACGACGCGCATCCCCCACGGCAGGCCCCCATCAGGGTCGGGTATCTGTATGGGGAGGAGCTTCGACTGGCCGGGCAACGGCAGCCCCGCGCCCGCGTATGGGCTCAGCGCAGGGGTCGGCGGCACGGATGAGCCGGTGAGGATCACGCCTGTGGCCGCCAACGCGATCGTGCTCGTGACGATCAGCAGAGCAAGCCCGGAGAGGGCCGCCGCGAGTCGGCCCGTGGGTCCAGCAGCGGCGAAGCGTCGTTCGAGACGGGGCCGCCCTCCTTCAGCCTGCTCCTCAGCGGTGACGCGGACGAGCTCCGCCTCGAGCTCTTCAAGCGCGCGGAAACGGTGACTCACAAGACACCTCCGTCGACGACGGTCTCCGCGGCCAGTGCGCGCTGCAGCGTGCGGAGCCCCCGTGAGACGCGGGCTCGGGCGGCCTGCTCGGAGACGCCGAGGCGCCGCGCGACCTCCTCGTAGGGCGTCTCTTCAACGACCCGAAGCTGCAGTGCCTCGCGCTGCTCGTCGCTCAGGCGCCCCAGCTCCAGCTTCAATCGACGGCGAACCTCGCCAAGGCCCGCGGCCCGCTCGATTGCGGCCAGATCGTCTTCATGCGCGCCCGGGGTGCGAATCCCGAGGCGACGAACCGCCGTGCGCTGCGCTTGGCCGCGCCGCAGATAGTGACCGAGCTGGCGACGTGCGATCGTGAACAGCCACGCGCGCATCTCCTCGCGACTGTCCTCGCGCACCCGAGGCCAACCGCGCCACGCCTGCGCGAACGTCTCCGCCGTCAGATCGAGAGCCACCTCGCCATCAAGGGTGCGCCGCGTCAAGAACAAAAGCACCGCCTCGGCCTCCTGTCGATAGAAAGGCACAAAGCCCTCGGGATCAGCCATCACCCCTAGATTGGCGAGCACGCCAATTCCGTGACGCAAGGCCGCCCACGAGACGCCGCTTCACGCGGGAGCCTCCAGGTCGCCGGTCTGTCGGCGCCTGCGCCGGCGCAACCGGAGCCCTCCCGCGACACGGCACGCCGCCCGAACCACTCCCCGAGGCGGCAGGCCGACGGACCCCGAACTCCGGCGCCGTGACGCTGGATCGACGCCGATCGTGGCTGCTGCTAACGTTGATGGATCAGGTCGGGCGCTTAGCCCGACATCGCAGTGCCAGCGCTCGTAGCCTTTGCTCAGCAATCTCCGCGTTCGCAGCACTATCAACGCAGGAGGAAACAGAATGGCTACTGGAACCGTCAAGTGGTTCAGCGACGACAAGGGATTCGGCTTCATCACGCCCGATGACCAGTCCAAGGACTTGTTCGTCCATCACAGCGCGATCGTCGGCGAGGGCTATCGCTCGCTCGCTGAGGGCGCAAAGGTCTCTTATGACGCCGAGGCCGGCGACAAGGGACCCAAGGCCGGGAACGTTCAGCTGGCGTAGCGCCTTTCGGGCCCGCCGACCGTGACTGGTTGCGGGTCGCGGGAAACGCCGGACTTCGGGTTTCGTCAAACCGGATGACTCCGACGTGGATGCGCTCAGAACTCCATGAGAAGGGACTGACACATGGCCTCAGGCGGCAAGAAGAGGACCACGATGGCGAAGCTCACCCGTGAAAGCCGGCTACGCGAGCGTCGGCTGGACAAGCAGGCCAAGAAGGACGCGCGGAAGCGCTCGCCGGCGCATGATCCGGACCCGCCGGGCGACATTCTGAACGCAACGACGAGTGAGTCAGCCCGGACAGGATCGGGGCAGGAGGCTCTCGAAACCGTCACTCAGACGCTCCTGGACGCCTGATCCCACGTCCCTGACCGGGCCGGGGCGTCGCGGTGCGCCCGCCGTGCTCACCTGAACCGCCCCAATGAGCCCTCGAGGGCAGGCAGTCGCTGCGATAATCCGCCGGTGCCCTTCGATCCGTCGCGCGCCGATCCTGTCTATGTTCCCGACGGCTCACGCTACGAGCGGATGCGCTACCGGCGTGTCGGCGCCAGCGGCATACAGCTCCCGGCGATATCGCTGGGCCTGTGGCAGAACTTCGGCGATGACCGAGCGCTCGCGGGACACCGGTCGATCTTGCGCCGCGCGTTCGAGCTGGGGATCACGCACTTCGATCTGGCGAACAACTACGGTCCGCCCTACGGCGCGGCCGAGAGCAACTTCGGCCGCATCTTCGATGAGGACCTTCGCGCCTACCGCGACGAGTTGATCATCTCGACGAAGGCCGGATATGACCAGTGGCCCGGGCCCTACGGTGAGTTCGGCTCGCGCAAGTACGTGCTGGCGAGCCTCGATCAGAGCCTTGCACGGATGAGGCTCGATTACGTCGACATCTTCTACTCGCACCGCTTCGACCCGAACACGCCGCTCGAGGAGACGATGGGGGCACTCGACAGCGCCGTGCGCCAGGGCAAGGCGCTGTACGTGGGGATCAGCTCCTACTCGGCACGGCGCACCGAGGAGGCGATCGAGATCCTGGCCGCGCTGGGCACGCCGCTGCTGATCCACCAGCCCTCCTACTCGCTGCTGAACCGCTGGATCGAGGACGGACTGCTGGAGGTCCTCGAGCGCAATGGCGTCGGTGCGATCGTCTTCTCGCCGCTCGGCCAGGGACTGCTCACCGACCGCTACCTGCAAGGCGTTCCCGAGGACTCACGCGTGCGCCGCGGCGAGGCATTCGATGAGCGACTGCTCAGCGAGGAGAACCTCGCGCGGGTCCGGGCGCTGAACGAGATTGCTGCGCGGCGCGGGCAGTCGCTGGCGCAGATGGCGATCGCCTGGGTGCTTCGCGACCCGCGTGTGAGCTCCGCACTCGTCGGGGCCAGCAGCGTCGATCAACTCGAACAGAACCTCCGAGCGCTGAGCAACCTGGACTTCACGGCGGAGGAGTTGGTGGAGATCGATCGCTACGCCGTCGACAGCGCAATCAACATCTGGGCGCCCTCGAGCAACGCCTGACCGGGCCGCATCGACGTCGAGCACGGCAGCGCAAAGGAGCTGCTCGCAAGCCGGAGGCTCAGCGCTGCGACACGAAGGTTTTCTGCTGCGTACCGTCCGGCGAGGCTGCGGCGGGGGCGAGCAGAACCACCCTCGCGCCGGGCGGCCCACGCGAATGCGGCGCCCTCGAGCTTCAGGGGATGCCATCGAATGATCGGAAATCGGGAGGCGACCCGGCACAGCCCCCCAGACAACTAGCTGCAATGTCCTCCGGGAAAGCGAGCGCGAGCACTGCGTGTGCGGTGCTACCGTGTTCAGATAGGCAGATGAATATGGAGAATTTCGCGTCATACAGCCACAGCCACAGTCGCGCCAAGGCCCGCGTGCGCTTTGGCGTCGGTATCTGGCTGCTCGCCCTTGCCGGGTATGCGTGCTACTCCAGCCTCTGGTGGGGCGTGCTGCCGGTTGCGCCGGCGACGCTGCACTTCTACCTCGGCTACCGCCTACTGCACAGCGTCCAGGCATAGTGTGGAGCGAACGTGTGGGCGGGTTCGGTCCGCGCGAAGAAGCTCACGCTGCTCGCCGATTCCTTCCAACGCCAGGGCAGCGGGCTGACCCTGCCCCCACGGCGCCCAGTGTGGCGTGGCGAGCGTACTGCCTGTTTCCGCTGCTGCTTTCGCCCCGAAGGAGGCGCGTCGGCGCCGTGCCCGAGCTGTCCCGCTCGTAGTGCTGCTGGGCACCTGCCTTCACGTTGTGCCGATGTGGCTGGAGATCGCTTTCGTGGGTGCCGCCGCACCGAGCGGGAGACTCCGTGAGACGCGTCCCATGATGTCCCTGGCAGTCGCTGAGAGCAGGTGTGACAATGAGGCGACAATGAGCAAGCTGAGACTCAGCATCACGATGTCGCTGGACGGCTATGTCGCTGGTCCAGACCAGAACGAGGAGAGCCCGCTCGGTAGCGGCGGGCTGGAGCTGCACGAGTGGTTCTTCCCCCTCAAGGCGTTTCGGGAGATGCATGGCGAGGAGGGCGGCGACGTGAATGCCAGCTCTGCGGTGGTCGAGCAGCGCTTGGCGAACGTAGGCGCCACGATCATGGGGCGCAACATGTTCGGGCCGGTCCGGGGTCCGTGGAGGGATGAGTCTTGGCGGGGTTGGTGGGGCGAGAATCCTCCATTTCGCCATCCGGTGTTCGTGCTCACCCACCACCCGCGCGCGCCACTCCAGATGCAAGGCGGCACCACCTTCCATTTCGTCAGCGACGGGGTCGAGTCCGCGCTGAGGCAGGCGAAGGACGCCGCGCAGGGACGCGACGTCTCGCTGGGCGGCGGCGCGGCGGCGGTCAACCAATACCTGGCCGCAGGGTTGGTTGACGAGATTGACATCTCGATCGCGCCACTGATCCTCGGTAGCGGTGAGCGCCTATTCGCGGGTCTCGACCGCGGGACGCTCAAGCTCAAGCAGATCCGGGCCATCGACGCGCCCAGCGTCACCCACATCAAGTACGAAGTCGGCTGACCTGCGTTCCACCGGCCACGCGTCATCCGCGCAGGTCCCGCCAAGACCTCGTTTGCGCGGACAGAAGGGCAGCGGGCCGGGCCGCGTTAGCGGAAGCGGCCCGCTGGTGCCCAGTACGGGTCTATCTGCCGATTAGACCAGCCGTCGCTGAGATCACCGGAGCTGGCCGGGCGTGGACGGTGTCGATGATCTCCGAGCTATCGATCCCTTGCAGGTAGATGGAGGTGACGCCGAGGTTCGCGTGCCCGAGCTGGCGCTGGATCACGAGCCCTCGTGCGCCATCTCGACTGCATGAGCGTGACGGAGCTGGTGCGGGGCGAAGCGGCGACGGACACTGGCGAGCGTTGCAGTTCGTCGGAGTTGCTTGCGAGCGCCTGACGACTCCCAACGCCTTCCGGCTGTCGCTCCGTGGATTACGCAGAGCAGAGCCCCAACAGGAAGGCTCGAGCGGATCTCGAGCCACGGCTGCAATTGATCCCAGGCCCAGTGATCCATCCCGACCTCGCGGCGCCTGCCGCCCTTGCCGCGGCGCACGAGCACAGCGCCTCGATCGTCGGCGGATCAGCCGGGTAGTGGAGGCCCTTGTTCCTCGGAGATCGTCCCTGGTGATAGCCGGGCATCGTGGCCGGCGAGCGGCGATGACCAGCAGCATCCAGCAACACAGATTCCATGTCCTCTCCTCCTTGGGTTGTTGATCGGAACTGCCGATCCTCGCGTTCGTGCTGCCGTAAAGAGGACTCGAACGCTTCTTTTCGTACTACAATAACTGCGTGGAGATTCACGACTCGGCGCGCAAGCACAGCGTCGCCGACGAGGACATCCTCCACGCAATCGACCATGCGCTCGCAATCGAAGACGCTGGAGAAGACCCCGATCGATGGTTGCTCATCGGGCCGGATCCCGCAGGGAACCTTCTCGAGGTGGTAGTCCTGATAACGGCCGAGGGCACACAGATCGTGATCCACGCCATGCCGATGCGCGACAAGTACACAAGGCTGCTCGACCCATGACCCAACCACCCATCCGCGGCCACACGAAATCCGGACGCCCGATCACCGACCAGGACGTCGAAGCCCTAGCCGCCGAAGCAGAGGCCGGCTACGACGCAGATGCGCTGATTGCTAGGCGCAACAAGCGCGGGCGGCCCGCGCTCGGCAACGCCCCAGCCAGCGTCGAGTCAGTCCGGCTAGACCCTGAGCTACGGCGTCAGCTGCTTGAGCGGGCCGAGGCCGAGGGAACCACCACTTCTGAGCTGATCCGCGAAGCGCTCCGCCGCTACCTCCGAGCCGCCTAGCAGCCGTATCCCTCGCTGGCGAATCTCGGGACTGCGCGCGCCGACCCGGCTCCGTCCTGCTTCGGTGAATCCGCGGGTATCGCGGCAGTCGGCCTCCGAGCGCTCAGGAGCGAGCGCAAACGTGGCAAAGGCATAGCGCCGGTGACGGCGCCCGGCGTGATCGGTGGGTCGCCGTAGGACCCGCCCGGCGTTCGTGCGGCACACGCACGAAAGCGATCGCGCCAACGTGACACGCGGACGCAAGACTCAAGTGATCACGACTGCGACGACTACGTCGGCTCCTCAATGCGCCAAACACGGCAGCAGTGTTCGGGCCAATCCCTTGCGCCGAGACAACCGGACGCTGATCACCCTACTGTGCGCCGAGACGCACAAGGAGGATCGGCCCGGCCCGGGCCGGTAGCCGGGTTAGGGCGCTGACACCCGCTGAGAGGATGGATGTATGATCGCGAGGACTAGCGGGGGCTAGGGACGGCCAGTCTGGAGGGACGGGACTCTCTGCCCACGACATCTGACCGAGGAGGGGTTTGTCGTGCGCCATATGTTTAGGAATCTGATGCTCTTCGCCGCCCTGGCGGCGTTGCTGAGCACGTTCGCCGTTGTGAGTTCCGCTGCGGCCGCCGTAACCGTCACAAAGATCTCACCCGCGACGGGCCCTGAGGTCTCCGAAATCGCCGTCAAGATCAAGGGAACCGGCTTCAGCACGACGCCCGGGGCGACCACAATCGACTTCGGCGCCGACCCGGCCAGCAAAGTCGTCTGCGCCTCGACGAAGTCCTGCTCCGCGGTGACCCCGGCCTACTTCGGTGCTGAAGCGGTCAACGTGACCGCTACCGTTGCATCGTCGACATCGACCAACACGGTCCCCTTCACATTCACGACCTACTCGCCGCCGGTCGTGAAAATCGTGGCCGCTAAGAAGGGGCCGCAGTTCTCGAAGAAAAAGCTCAAGGACCGCTACCCCGGCATCTTCGCGTTCGGAAACGTCTACTTGAACATCGAAAACTCGACCACCGAAGACCAGACGTTCACGGGACCGACCGGCTCGGTGACGCTCGAAGCAGGCCTGGATCAGGGCTACAACTTCCCCGTCAACGAAAGCACGCCCTACATCTTCGAACTGACGACGACAAGCCCGAAGAAGATGCTCACGGTGGCGACGAAGACTCCGAAGTGAGCCGGACGCCGCTGCGCCTGCCGGATCGCGCGTGAGCTGCGGTCCGCCAGGCGCCTCGGCGTGCCTTGGGCTCTACCCGACAGCGAGGACCTATTTGTCAGTTTCTTTGGCGCTGCGCATGCCGCGTTCGTAGGCGAGAGCGCGCAACGAGATCGGTGGCGCTGCTGGTTGTCGTCGATTGCACAACCAGTGCGCAATGAGCGCGCCCGCGAGGGTGGGTCCGCTAGCTCTGGACGCGGTGCCGCAGGCTGCGGTAGGCGACGTAGAAATGCAATGCTGCTGCCGGGACCAGGAGCAATCCCCACCAGCCGCCGAGGCCGTAGCCGTAGAGGATGGCAGTAAGGGCCACTAGCCAGATCCCGATGAGAACGCGCACGGGGACCATGACACGCCGGTGCCTGTACTCCCATGCCCAGGACGTTCGGAGTCTGGTTCGCATCCGCATGGAAGTCGCGCTTCTCAGCAGATCTGCGACCTCCGCGACTCGCGGCCACCGCTGGCCGTGCTCGGCGCCGGCCATCAACACCGAGAGCATCTCGTGTTCGTGCGCGCGGCGGAACGCGGCGGGATAGCACGCCAGCAGACGCCGGTAGCGGCGTTCGAGGTCAGAGTCGTCGTTCATCGCAGCGCTCCCACCGGTTCGAGCCGCGACATCGCGACAAGGGCATTCGCCTGCAGGCGAGCTGCCTCAGCGGCGAGGTGCTCCTTGCCCGTGCCCGTAAGACGGTAGTAGCGGCGCAACCGGCTATCCACGATCTCCTCACGGTCCACCTCGATCAGGCTGTCCGCGCGAAGACGCTCCAGGGCCGTATACAAGGTCCCGGCGCGGAGTCGGACGCGTCCGTCCGAGATCTGCTCGACGTCAGTGATGATCCCGTAACCGTGCTGGCTGCTTCCAGCCAACGCGGTCAGGATCAGGAACGTCGCCTCCTGCATCGCGCGCTTCCTCATAGGGACAGTATATATCGGTCAACTGTCGATAGTCAAGGCCGTGGGTTACGGCGAGGCGGCTAATCGTCAGCGCCAACGACCTTGAAGTCCTGGTTGACGAAGATGTGGTGCGGCCAGTTGACGCCGATGTTGTGGACCTCGTACTCGCCGTTGCCGAGCTTCACAACGCGATCGACGATGCCGCCAGGGTAGGCCGCCAATGCGGCCTTTGTGGCCTTGTTCGCCGCGGTTCCGCTGACGATGGTGCCGGACCCCTGTTTGTAGCTCACCGGGATCTGACCCACCTGCTTCGACGTGGACGGTGCGCCCTGTTTGAAGGGAATCACTTCCGACGAGGTCTTTGACCCGCTGTTTGTTGGTTGCACGATGACCTGTGTGGCCGTGATCGTTGCGCTGTCGGTAGTTCCTAGCACGAGGGCGGTTTGGCCTTTGGTAACGGCGCGCGCAGACGCCGAGTTCGTGCCTTTCTCGTATCTGGTGGACGACGTCTCCTTGACAGTCACCTTCTCGCCTGCCGAGGTCAACAGTTCGAAGCCCGAAGTGGACACGCTGCTCACCGTGCCGATGGATCCGCCTGCGGCCGGTCCAGACCGAGCGTTCGATCCCCCACTGCCGGGGATGTGTTGCGCTGCTACTGCGTAGGTAGACGACGCTGTTGTCGCGCTGCCTGAGCCGGTGCTCGCGGTTGCACTGACGATGCCGTAGGCACCGCCACCGATCGCTATGACCGTGGCGCCGATGGCGATGGGCCTGGTGAGCCTCTGGGAGAACATGGACCGATCCTTTCCGCCGTCTGTTGATCTTGGTTAGCGGCTATCTCCCACGATGTGGGACCACCCTGTGCACCGCCTATGACGGACCGAAGGGCTTCGTATGAGTTGTGGACGGCGAGTGGGCTCGGCGCGAGCGCTCTGTGGAGATCCTTAGGTCCCTTTCACGCCGCCCAAAGGGACCCCGGCCATCGTGGCACGCATACCCGGGGAAGTCCCGGACCACGGCAAGGAACAACGATGACGCAGAAGCAACTCAAACAGCTCGTAATCGGTGGCGCGGTCCTGGCCGCGCTCGCGCTCGGCAGCTCGGCCAGCGCTGGAGCCGCTACCGACAGCAGCAACTCATCCTCGACTATGGCCACACTGCAGAAGAGCAGCGGCGGAGCGTCGCCCACCCTCACCTCTACCCGCACGCCTGGAACGGCAGCCCATAACAACGCCGAGACGACAATCACCGCAAATGACGCCGCCAAAGCCAGCGCTGCCCCACTCACCATGGGCCGCGGCGGCTCGGTGGGCGCAATGCACCACGTGCGTGACAGTTGGATTCATGACCTATACCTCACCGATCACCAGCAATACGTCAGACACCACCAGCGTCTAGCAGCGTCTCAAGCTTGGTGATGCTCATAGCTACGCCGGCAAGCCCAAGTGGTTGACACGGCTGGACGTTCCGAGCGGGTGGCCTGTCCCGGCTCGATAGCGTCAGGCTGGAAGCTGTCGCGTGGGGTCGCGATGAGCTGCAACCTCCAGGGTGCCGACAGCACCGCAGCCGCCTCGGAGAACCCATGCTGCGCTCACGCAGCCGGCGAGCGCGTTACCGCTAGCGCGGGCGAACCTGCGAGCGTCTGGAAGACGACGCAGTAGCGCTCGGTCAGGCGCAGCAGGGTCGCCAGCTGGTCCTCGTCAGCCTCGGTCTGGAGCGTGAAGTTCAGCCTGATCGCCGTGAAGCCGACCGGAGCCTCCTTATCAACCGACAGGGTGCCGCGAAAGTCGAGATCCCCCTCGGCATGGACGGAGCCGCTGATGGCCAGACCGAGAGACGTTGCGACCGCGCGCATCGTGACCCCGGCACAGGCGACCAACGCCTGTAGCAGCATGTCCCCCGAGCAGGCCAGCAACCCATTGCCGCCGGTCGCCGGATGGAGACCGGCCTGCACCAGTGCTCGTCCCGTGTTCACCGTGCACGCCACCCCGGCATCCAACGATCCGTCGGCCTCGAGCGTTACGAGGGCCGCTGCGGGCTCATCGCGGTAGCGCTGCTTCAACGGCTCCTGGATCGCGCGAAGCTCCTCTGTCGTGGTGCCGCTCATCCCGACCGAAACCCTACAGCGTGGCGCAGGTCCCAGACTCGACCGCCGATACTTCCTGGTGCGATTGCGCCCACAGCGTGCGTGCGCCTGCGGCGATCAGGCTGAAGCGCCCTGGCGGATCACTGCACGCGACCGTCGGCGCCGAGCGTGAACCCCGATAGGGCGAAGCGCTCGGCCAACAGCTCCGGGATCGCGTCGCGGGGCGGCTGGGAGACCTGCGTGCCGCCGGGCGACTGCGCCCTCAGCTCGAGCGGTCCGCTCCAGTCGCTGAGCAGTTCGCGGCTGCCATCCGGGCGGTGGACGGCCGCAACCACGCCGAACACGAAGGGCGACTGCGGATTGGTGGACGTCCACCAGTTGCTCGTCTCGATGTCGATGCGCGGGACAGGCTGCGGGGGGAAGGCGTACACGTCAGACCATGTGCCGTCGGCGAGCGTCTGAAGGACCAGCTCGGGCCCTTCCTCGAGCACCCGGAAGCTCCACCCGGACTGCTCGTGAGCGGCCCCGCCGTCCGGGCCGAACGGGATCGGGTCAAGCAACGTCCCGGAGCCGAACCCTACGTCGGCGTGCCAGACGCGGCCGTCACCGTCTGTCACGCGCAACACGAGGTGGCTGCGAGGCCGCACGGTGCCGGGCGGCGCGCCAGCGCGCACGCGGGCGAGCATCGGCTCGACCTCCAGGCCGATGTGCTCGAGCGCCGAGGCGAGCAGCAGGTTCTGCTCGAAGCAGTAGCCGCCGCGCCGCTCGCGCACCAGCTTGCGCTCCAGATCCTCCTCGGCGAGCGATACCGGAATCCCGCGATGCGGATCGAGGTTCTCGAACGGGATCGATGTCGCGTGCGCGCGGTGGACATCGTGCAGCGTCGGCCGCTCGCTCACGCTCAGACCAATCCGCTCGAGGTACGCGTCGAAATCGAGCATCCCGGCAGCCTAACCGCAGGCGTGGGGCACCGGCTGCGCGCCCGCCGCCACGCCAGCGGCGCCCTTGCTGATCGCCCTATTCATCCACTTCGGATGATGTGCGCTCTGACGCACTGGCCGACGCTTACGCGACTGTGCCCAGGCGCCAGCTACGGATCGGCACCAGATGAGGGGCGTCGGGAGCGCCTTGTCTGCGGGCATCTCGCTCACGGGGACGTGCACGTAGGTGCCACCTCGATGAGGCCCCAGGATGTGCTCCCGTTTCCGCCGACGCCGTCTGCGAGTCGTGCCGGCCGGACGATGCAGGAGTCCTCCTACGAGAACCGGGTGAAAGAGCGTCATTTGCCCGAGGATGCGCCGAACATCCTGATCATCCTGATCGACGACGCGGGTCCGGGGTTGCCGGACACGTTCGGCGGCGAGGTGCGGACGGACACGTTGAGCAGAGTGCACGGACAGGGCATCGGGTTCAATCGCTTTCACACCACGGCGATGTGCTCGCCTACACGGGCGTCGCTGCTGACCGGGCGCAACCACCACCGCATCGGCAACGGCCAGATCGCCGAGCTGGCCAACGACTGGGACGGCTACGCCGGGGAGATCCCCAAGAGCAGCGCGCTCGGGGCCGAAGTCCTCAAGGACTACGGGTATTCGACGGCCGCGTTCGGGAAGTGGCACAACACGCCCGCGATCGAGACGACGGCGGCAGGGCCGTTTCATAACTGGCCGAGCGAGATCGGCTTCGAGTACTTCTACGGCTTCCTGGCCGGCGAGGCGTCGCAGTACGAGCCGAACCTGGTGCGCAACACCACAAGCGTCCTGCCGCCCAAGACGCCCGAGGAGGGCTACCACCTAAGCGAGGATCTCGCCGAGGACGCGATCTCCTGGCTGCACCGCCATCAGGCGTTCGAGCCCGACAAGCCGTTCTTCATGTACTGGGCCACCGGCTGCCTGCACGCACCGCATCACGTGTTCAAGGAGTGGGCCGACAAGTACGCGGGCAAGTTCGACGACGGCTGGGACGCCTACCGCGAGCGCGTCTTCGCCCGCGCCAAGGAGAAGGGCTGGATACCTCAGGACGCGCAGTTGACCCCCCGCGACCCGCAGATGCCGGCGTGGGAGGACATCCCCGAGGAGCAGCGCCCGTTCCAGCGCCGCCTGATGGAGGTCGCCGCAGGCTACGCCGAGCACGCCGACGTGCAGGCCGGCCGCGTGCTCGACGAGATCGAGGCCCTGGGCCTCGCGGAGAACACGCTGGTCTTCTACATCTGGGGCGACAACGGCTCCTCGGGCGAGGGGCAGAACGGCACGATCTCGGAGCTGCTTGCCCAGAACCAGATCCCGTCGACGATCGACATGCACATAAAGACGCTCGAGGAGCTCGGCGGCCTCGACGTGCTTGGCACCCCGAAGGTCGACAACCAGTATCACGCGGGCTGGGCGTGGGCCGGCAGCACGCCGTACCCGGGGATGAAGCTACTGGCCTCCGACCTCGGCGGCACGCGCAACCCGCTGGCCGTCCGCTGGCCCGCGAAGATCGCCGCCGACGCGACGCCGCGCAGCCAGTTCCATCACTGCAACGACGTCGTGCCGACGATCTACGAGGTCCTCGGCATCACCCCGCCGCGGGTCGTCAACGGCGTGCCACAAGATCCGATCGACGGTACGAGCTTCGCCTACGCCTTCCATGAGCCCGACGCTCCGGGTCGGCTCATAACCCAGTACTTCGAGATCATGGGCAGCCGCGCGATCTACCACGACGGCTGGATGGCCTCAGCGACCGGCCCTCGCCTGCCGTGGGTCCCCGGCGCGCCTCCCGGCATCAAGGAGTGGACGCCCGATCACGACGAGTGGCGCCTGTACAACCTCGACGAGGACTGGTCGCAGGCCAACGATCTAGCGGCCGAGATGCCCGAGAAGCTCGCACAGATGAAGGAGACGTTCGCAATCGAGGCGGCGCGCAACAGCGTGTACCCGGTCGGCGGCGGCCTCTGGATCGTCGTGTTGCATCCCGAGCTGCGCATCTCCACGCCATACCGCGAATGGAACTTCGGGCCCGACATCATTCGCATGCCTGAGTTCTGCGCCCCCGCTCTCGGCAACCGCGCCAACCTGGTAACGATTGACGCCGAGCTGCCCGAGAACGCGAGCGGCGTGCTCTACGCCCTCGGCAGCTCCAGCGGCGGCCTGACCTGCTATCTCGACGACGGCTATCTCTGCTACGAGTACAACCTGTTCATCGTCATGCGGACGAAGATCCGCTCCGAGCAGCGCCTCGCGGCCGGCCCGGCGAAAATCGAGATATCGACCGAGTACGCGGAGGCCAAGCCGGGCGGGCCGCTGAACGTCACGGCCAGCGTCAACGGTGATGAGCTCGCGTCGGGCATCGTGCCGGTCAGCGCCCCACTGCTGTTCACGGCGAACGACTGCCTCGACATCGGCGTATGCCACGGCGGCCGCGTGTCCTTGGACTACTACGACCGTGCGCCGTTCCAGTTCAACGGAACGATCGACAACGTCAACGTGCGCTACACCTCCTAGCGCACCCTGCACATCGCTCACGCGTCGTGAGTAGGGGTATCGTCAGATCCGCAGGTCGTCCCGTCGTCATCAGCCATGCCGTCAGGACAGCCAAGCAATCAGCTCACTGTCTCTCTCGTAGCACGGCAGCCCTCAGACGACGAGGTTGATTGACTGCCTGCGGCTGTAAGGGATCTCAGTGTCCGGGGACCGTCCACCGTCGACGTGACGGATCTCGCTGCTGAACCCCGCATTCACTCGGGCTCCCCGCCGGCCGTACCCGCCAGCCACTGAGGGGGGGTCCAGTCCCCCTCAGGGTCCGTGGTTTGGCCCACCTCGATCAGATGACCGTCGGGATCGCGGATGTAGCAACGGATCTCGTACCGATGCTGCTTCGGCGGCGTCAGGAATTGCGCGCCACGGGCGCTCCATTCGGCGTACACGGCCTCAATGTCCTTGACCCGGATATTGAGGAAGCTGCTGACGCGGTCGGGGTCGGGGGGTGTCTCCAGGGTGACCGCGGGCTTGTCGTCGGTCGGGCCTCCGCCCCCATTGATGACGATCCAGCTGTTGGCGAGCGCGACGTTGGTCGGTTCTCCGGAGCGTTCCAACGTGCCGCCGAGCACGTCGGTGTAGAAGCGCCGAGAACGCTCGACGTCGTCCGCGACGATGAAGTGGGTCAGCACAATTTCCTCTGCCGGCGGTCTGGGCTCGGCCATCTGCCACCTCCACTGGTTGGAAGTCATACCCCGCTTACGGACGGGATCACCGCCGATACCGCGATGATCGGGGATTCTAACTCGTTCCACGGCACAGCTATAGGCGACCAGTAGTGGCCCGATCGCGCGGGCATTGCTGCCCCAAAGCGCGAGAAGCGACAGGCCACCGAGCAGAGCGACATCGCCTGGACTCAGTGCAGGGGCTCGATCATCCCAGGACCGCCCTCCCGAAAGCAGTCGCGCGCGATCACAGCGTTCGCGCTCTTGCTGGTCGTCCGCTGCGGTCGTCTGGCGCGCCGCGGCGGTGGATGCTGCTTTGCCTGCGGAAGCGCAACTCTCCGGTGCGGTCGCAGCGTGCAGGCCCAAGGTGCTCTCCGGAGAAGATGGGCTGCCATGTAACGGCATCCCATCTTCTGCCTACCACGACGTAGAAGGAACGAGGGGCCGGGTGCTTGAGGCCCGACCTGTCCCGCTCCATTCGTCGCGGCGAAAGCGTGCCCAATGCCTACACGAGCACCTGTAGCACAGCTAGCCCGGCCGGACCGAGCCAAGCTGCGAGAGTGTGAAGTGCGTTCGCTGACATCGCGAGCGTTCCAGCCTGCTTCAGTATCTTCGCGATTTGGGCGATCCCGTTGGCGACGCGCGTCGTGTCGGGTTCGGGCTCACGCAGCTCGACTTCGACCGCTTCGAGCGAATGGTCGGCGCGCTGGCGGTCGGCCGGACACAACGCGGACGATGCGGCGACAAGCGCGGACCGAACCTCTGACACGGCCTCGAGCACGCCGGCTGAAAGTGTGCCCTCGCCGTGTTGAATGATCTGATCACCGCCGGCCTGATAGATAGCGCCGGCCTGCTGGCTGCCAATGGTGAACGCGGAGGCTTCACGACTCTGGTTGCTCACGGCCGTCGCTCCTCCCGTCGCACACTTCGTTTCATGAACAAGCTGACGATGATCACGAGCACCCCGACTCCCATGACGGCGCTTCCCACGCCCGCGATCGCAAATCCCGCCACATTGGGGTGAACGTTCGTCAAACCGTTGATGCCCTGCATGATCGACGCATCCCACATGGCAGCACCAATCAGGGCGCCTGCGAAACCGACGAAAACCATCACAAACCCCGTCCACATCACGTTGCGAGCCCGCCGGCGCATTGGCTCGATCCTCAGTGCATGTTCATTGTATTGCCTGGCGATTACGTCGCCGCCTGCCTGATAGATGGCGTCCGCCCGTTGGCGCTGGATCTCAAACCGGCGGTCCGCCGCTCCCGTCTGCACAGCACTCTCGACGGATCGCATCGCGGTCAATTCGTCCGGTCGCATGTCCCTTCACCTCCATTAGGTCTCCGACATTGCTGGACCCTCCGAACGTACTGGTTCCGAGACCCCGGGTGTGTGAGGTGGCGCACGGTCAGGTCCAGTGCCTGCAGGCCATTGGTCTCGCAGTGCGCCTCGTAGCGGGCAAGCGCAGTCTTGGCATTCTCGCGGGCGCGCAGGTTGCCCGACTCGTCCACGAACTCGAGCTCGCCGATGACGTAGAAGAACACCTCGGCCTCTTCCTCGCCGACGCTCTCCGGCGTATGCGAGGACGCAGCGGTCTCGTACACCGTGTCGCCGCGGCCTGAGACCCAGTCGTGCTCCTTGTAGCGCCAAGCGCCACGCACCGTGTGCGCTATCACGATCCCGGTGTGGTAGTGGGTGGGAAGCTCGAGCCCGGGCGGGAAGCGCATCGAGACGACGACCTCGCCACGCACCGAGTCGATCTTCCAGTACTTCATGAAGACCTCGTCGCTGTAGGGGGTAAATGCAACCCAGGGCAGCGACTCTCCGCTGATGTAGTTGGTCTCGATCTCCTCGTGCAGCACGGGCATGACGCCCTCCTTTCGTGAGTTGAAACGAGCCTAAGCTGCCCGGCGAGGAGTCCGCTTGGGGGTTCCCCCAAATTGCGATGGCACGCTTGTGGGCCGTCAACAGGAAAACGCCGGTCGGGCAACACAGGCGCCGAGCCATCTTGTGCGCACAGCCGCGAAGGCGCGTGGGCCGCGCCGAGCGGTGGCCGATGCGTGACGCACACGCCACCACCCCGCATGCGTCTAGTGGATCACCTCGGTGCTTTTCTTCAGCGGCCCGCCGCTGGCTTCGACTTCCTCGGCGCCCTTCATCAGCTTCGATGAGAAGAAGAAGCCGCCTTCCTTTTCACGGATCGAGAAGCTCAGCGTGTATCCGGTTTTCTTTTTTACGGATACGGCAGCTGCGCCTTCGCCCTGGAAGTCGCGTTCGCCCGGTTCGCCAGTACAGCTGGCCCTTTCGAGCTTGAGCAGATGGAAGTGCACCGTGTCCGTTTCGTATTTGATACGCAGCATCTGCGGCGCTTGGAGGCTGGTGCTGAGGCTGTCGAGCACCCTCAGCCGACCTACTTCGCCCACCTTCTTGTAGACACCGTGGCCCGAGACGGTCGAGCAGGAGGGGGCTGCGGGTTCGGTCATCACCGCGACCGTGTTGGAGGTCTTGGTGCCGGTGCCTTCATCGCCTTCGATGCTCGCCTGGTTTGCGTAGCTGCCCATGCTCGTGAGTTCGTGGCTGCACATGTACGTCTCGTCGCCGCCCGCCGCGATCGTCTGTTCGCCGCCCGGCGAGATGCCTTCACAGCGAGCATCGCTCGGTTCCTTGAATGTCAACGCCACGTTGCCGGTGTTCTTGACGATGACCTCGTAATCCACCCTCTGCCCGACCTTCGCCGACAGTTCCGAGGTCGTGTAGCTGGCTTCGCCCGCGATCTTCTGCAGCTTTTCGATCGTGAACGACGGCTTCGAGATCAAGATCTCGCTGACCGTGTTTTCGCCGAGGTTCGTGACCCACACGTGGGTCCCGTCCGAGGACACGCCATAGGGGTAGCTGCCGACGTCGATCGTGTCGATGACCTTGCCAGTCGAGGCCTCGATCTCGCTGACCGTGCGTTCCTCGACGTTCGCGACCCACACGTCGGTGCCATCCGAGGACAGGCCCACGGGCGCGCTGCCGACGTCGATCGTGTCGATGACCTTGCCGGTCGAGGCTTCGATCTCGCTGACCGTGTCTTCGCCGATGTTCGCAACCCACACGTGCGTCCCGTCCGAGGACACGCCCACGGGTTCGCTGCCGACGTCGATCGTGTTGATGACTTTGCCGGTCGAGGCTTCGATCTCGCTGACCGTGTCTTCCACGTTGTTCGTGACCCACACGTGGATCCCATCCGAGGACACGCGGTAGGGCTGCATGCCGACGTCGATCGTGTTGATGACTTTGCCGGTCGAGGCTTCGATCTCGCTGACGGTGTCTTCCACGTAGTTCGTGACCCACACGTGCGTCCCGTCCGAGGACACGCCTTCGGGGTCGTTGCCGACGTCGATCGTGTTGATGACTTTGCCGGTCGAGGCTTCGATCTCGCTCACGGTGTCCTCGAGAGCGTCCGTGACCCACACGTGGGTCCCGTCCGAGGACACGCCGAAGGGAGCCAGGCCGACATCGATCGTGTTGATGACTTTGCCGCTGGAGGCTTCGATCTCGCTGACCGTGTCCTGGTTCTCGTTCGTGACCCACACGTGGGTCCCGTCCGAGGACACGCCATAGGGGGCCATCCCGACATGGATCGTGTTGATGACTTCCGTGGCGGCGGCGGGGGAGGCCGCTAGGCAGCACGCCCCCGCGACAGCGGCCAGCACCGCGATCAACCGCCCGACACCCGAACCGCGAAGACCACCGCGCAGCGACATAAGGACTCGTTCCCCAAGGAAACGCCCAACAGCCTGCTCCAGGCTGGTAAGCGCCACAAAACGTGCCGACGAACCTATCAGAAGCAAACGATTGGGGGCGTGCTCTCCATGGCCGCCACTACAACGGTTCGGCGGTCGCGACGCAACGTCAGGGTGGCGGCTGTTGCTCGACAGGACCGAAGCATCGGTGCTCCGTTCCAGCAGGAGCAGGAGGCGCGCCGGTCTGGACCGATCGCCCGCCGGCCAGCGCCAGCGCTATCGCGCTTGGGCGCAGTGTTCCATCCCCGCGAAGTCAAGAGTCACGCACGGCTCGTTGCCGACGACCCAGCCGTCGTGCCCGCCGAACCTTCAGATCTCGGTGCCAGGCTCAAGGTAAATGTGCGCATAGCCGATGGCTTCCACAGGGAGTATTGAGCCTGACGCCGTTCGTAGGTCGTAGACCCGATCCTGAACGCGCAGCGCCACCCTTAGTCCTCTTAAGAAGCCGGCGGCTTGCTTCGCCGCTGTATAGAGGATCACATGGCCACAAAACCTAATCAGCTCGAGAGATCGCGGGCGTACACGCGTTCGGTGCTCGAGTCCGTCCCCGACGCGATGGCCATCGTCAACGCCGCGTTTGGCTGGAGTCGAGCCTCCGAGCTCTCCGCGACGAGCCTGGTGGCGCCGTGACAGGCTTCCAGGAGGCGGCCCGTGAGGTCGGCGAGCGTAAGCAGGCAGAGCAAGCGCTGCGCGCCTCCGAGGAGAGCTACCGCAAGCTGTTTGAGGAATCTCCCACCGGCAGGGTCGAGTCCACCGTTGCCGGCACCCCGCTGCGGGTCAACCTGGCCTTTGCGTCATTGCTCGGCTACGCGTCGCCAGAGCAGTTCATGGCGGCGGTCACGAACACCAGCGTCCTCTATGCAGATCTCAGCGAACGCGAGGCGGCGGCCGTGTTGGTCCGGGAGCACGGTGCCGTCAGAGGGTTCGAGCTGAGAATGAGGCGACGCGACGGTACCACGGTCTGGGTCGCGATCGATGGGCGTGCCGTCAGGAATCCCGATGGCGGAACCCTCGGATGGCAAGCGAGCGTCGTTGACATCAGCGAGCGCAAGCACGTTGAGGAGGCGCTGCGTGAGAGCGAGGAGCGCTTCCGTCTGCTGGCCGAGGACTCAACCGACGTGATCACGCGTGTCTCAACTCAATCGATCATGCGCTACGTCTCGCCGGCCAGCCGTGAGCTGTACGGCTATGACCCCGAGGAGATGGTCGGCCACAGCGCTTGGGATTACATCCATCCCGAGGATCACGCCATGGTGCGGCAGACCGGCAAAGCGGTCCGCGTCCCCGGCAGCCACGCCCTCGCGGTCGAATTTCGTGCTCGGCGCAGGGATGGCAGCTACGTCTGGGTGGAGTCGAAGGTCCGCACACTATGGGACCCGGCGACCGGTTTCACAACACGACGCGTGACATCAGCGAGCGCAAGCTGGCCGAGGCCGAGCTCCGCCGCACGAAGGAAGAAGCGCCGCGTATCAAGTCTGAGTTCTTGGCCAACATGAGCCATGAGATACGCACGCCGCTGAACGGCGTCATCGGGATGACCGGCCTTCTACGCGACGACACCGAGCTCGATCCGGTTCAAGCGAAGTACGTCGATGCACTGGGGGTGTCGGGTGACGCGCTGCTCGCGGTCGTCGACAACATCCTGGACGTCTCGAAGATCGAGGGCGGACAGCTCACGCTCGACGTCGCCGACTTCGAGCTGCGCGGCGCCGTCGCGGAGGCGTGTGCCATGCTTGCTTTGCAGGCGAGGGTCAAGGGTCTTCAGATCAGCCAATCGATCGACTCCGGCATCCCCGCGACCGTCAAGGGCGATCGGTATCGCGTGCGCCAGATCCTTTTGAATCTCCTCTCAAATGCGGTCAAGTTCACGATCGCCGGTGAGGTTTCCGTGCGCGTGTCTCCTGAGAGCGGCGGCATGGTCCGCTTCGAGGTCGCAGACACGGGAGTCGGCATCGGCAAGGATCAGGCGCCACACCTGTTCGATGCGTTCGTGCAGGCCGACCAGTCTGCGACTAGGAAGTTCGGTGGCACCGGCCTCGGCCTGACGATCGCACGCGAGCTCGCGACTCGCATGGGCGGCGAGATAGGCGTCGAGCCGCGCGAGGGCGGAGGCAGCGTGTTCTGGTTCACGGTCGAGCTACCCGACGTCGCTTCCGCCTGAGTGCCAGTCGAATCTGGCCGCGACGCATACGATCAGCTTTACCCACTTGTGGCGAAGCGGTCGCCCGCACCGACACGCTCGACAGTGTCGCTTGGGACGGCAAGCGCTAGATTTGCTCTGTGAGCTTCCTCGCTGCGGCTGATGCGTACGACCGCTTCATGGGCCGCTACTCGTTGCTGCTGGCCCCACAGCTTGCCGATTTCGCGACGATCGCGGCTGGTCAGCGAGCGCTCGACGTCGGCTGCGGTCCAGGCGCTCTCACTACCGAGCTGGTAAGGCGGTTGCGAGCGGACTTCGTTTCGGCTGTTGATCCTTCCGAGCCCTTCGTCTCGGCGGCCCGAGACCGTCATCCCGGCGTCGACGTGCGACTTGGCTCGGCGGAGCAGTTGCCTTTTGCGGACCAGGCATTCGACGGAGTTCTCGCGCAACTCGTTGTTCACTTCATGAAAGATCCCACCGAGGGGCTCACTGAAATGGTGCGCGTCACTCGCCCAGGCGGTGTCGTTGCGGCATGCGTGTGGGATCACGCTGGCGGTCAGGGCCCGCTCAGCCTGTTCTGGGATGCGGCGCGCGAACTCGACCCCGAGGTCGAGGATGAGTCGCAGCTTGCCGGTGCCCGCGAGGGCGAGCTTCCGCGGCTGTTTGACGCTGCCGGGCTGCGCGGTGGGTGTCGCGCAAAGGTTCGCGGCCACGGTGTCGGCGAGGTTGTGGCGTTGGCCCCAGTGGTGGTTTGTGGGGGTAGCGACACTGTGGTCGCCAGGGCGGCCTTTTCAGGCCGCTGCAACGGCCATCTGGTGCCTGTGGAGCTTCAGTAGGTTGTGGGTGGCGGTGATCAGCCGCCATTCCGAGAGTGCGGCGGATCGGCCTCGTCGCTGGAATTGATTGATGCGCCGGTTGTGCTTGGTCTGTGCGAACACGGGCTCGACGATCGCCTTTCGACGTCGGTATAGCCCGCCGCCGTAGTCGCTCGCAAGTGCTCGGCGCATCGACGTGTAGCGCCCACCATCCCATCCCGGGCGTGGAGTGCTGCGCTTGCCCGCGTCGGGTGGGATCAGCACCTGGACATGCTCGTTGGCGACGACGTTGTCGATCTGCTCTTCGTTCCAGTAGCCCGAGTCGGCGAGCGCGACCTCTGGAGTCTCTGTGACACCGATCGCCTCGAGTTCTCTCTTTGTCGCCTTGAGCATCGGCTCGAGGTGCCCGAAGTCCGGAGAGCTCGCGCTCACCTCGGCGGCGAGCACGATCTGCTCCTCGTTGACGACGGCCTGGGTGTTGTAGCCCTGCGTGTAGCTGCGCGGGGTCTTCACGTTGCGCGAGTCCAGATCGGTCGTGTTGATCTTTCCCGCGGGGGTCTCGGGCGGCTCGTATGGCTTCGGTGGGCCGCCGAGCCTTCGGCCCTGTTTGTCACGCCCGTGCACCCGGTAGTGCTCATAGGCCTCGTTCGCGGCGCGCTCGACTTCGAGGTCTTGCGCCATCCGGCGCTCTGCCTCCAGTAGCCGCTCGGCACGTGAACGGGGGATCGGCCTCGCCTGCCGGCGGCGATGCTCATCGAGCTGGCGACGAGCCTCGAGCAGCCATCCGTCGCGGCCCTGAACCCGAGGGACGATCACCTCGGCGTCAAGCTCGATCCTCACCTCGGGAGATTCTGCCTCGCCGGCCTCCTCGCCCTTCGGGCTGGCGTTCTGCTTGCGATCGCGCTCGAGCTTTCGCTTCGCCTCGGCCAGCGCGGCACGACGCCCCTCGCTGGTGCGCAGGTGCTCGGGAAGCTCATCGCCACGAGCATCCCCGTAGAGCTCGTCCTCGGCGGCGTCGATCTCGCCGGCCTCTTTGATGATTTCCCGCGCGAGCTGCTCGTAGTCGAGGTTTGAGTGATGCGAGGCGTTGGCGTGAACCTTCGTCCCGTCTATCGCGATCACCCCGACCGTGACCAGGCCCGCCTGCTTGCACAACAACAGCACGTCGCTAAACAAAGCAGCCAACGCCTCCTCGTGGCGCGCACGGAAGCGAGCGATGGTCGAATGATCAGGCGCCTGCTGCGCCGCGATCACCCGGTAGGCCACGTCCTCCACGCACTTACGCTCGATCGCCCGCGAGGAGCGCTCCCCCCGCGCGTAGGCGTAGAGAAGAAGGGCGACCATCATCTCCGGCTCAAACGCGGCCCGACCCCAGCCATCCACGCGATACGACGCGTAGAACTCGCA
>Ga0302326_10003128_pt1 | contig 39295 bp, 29 predicted proteins | sample Palsa_T0_3_FD_202264 | JGI IMG/M metagenome (GOLD analysis project Ga0302326, IMG submission 202264) | Peat permafrost microbial communities from Stordalen Mire near Abisko, Sweden - Palsa_T0_3 | ecosystem: Environmental > Terrestrial > Soil > Palsa > Peat permafrost | place: Sweden: Abisko... | reverse complement strand
CCACGGCCAAGCTGAACAAGGCCAGCTGCGTGGCGGCCAAATCGCTGAACATATCCGTCAACCCGCAGTTCGGCCGGCTGGACTACAGCGGGTTCACGATCGTGGCCGCGCCCGCCACGGTGACCCGGGCGGAAGGGCCGGCCAAGGCGGCGTCGACGGCGGGGCTGACGCCGGCTTGCTGATCGTCCTGGCCACCAGTTCCCGGGTGGCCCCCGGCCTGCTCGGCTGGGACGCCTGGGAGGCGCTGCGGTCAGCTCGCGTCGTGCTGGCGCCGTCCGGGCATCCTGCGCTGCCTGCCCTCGAGCAGGCGGGGATTTCCTGCCGGGCAGGGAAGACGCTGGCTGACGCCTCGACTGAGGCTGGGTCCGGCGGCACCGTCGTCTGGCTTCCGATGCCGGGCGACGTCGCTGACTTGCCTGGCGGGGCGACGCTGCTGCGCGGCTCGGCCGATCTGCCGGGGGCCCACCTGATCGACCTGGTGGAGACCATGGACCGGCTGCGTACCGGCTGCCCGTGGGACGCCAGGCAGACCCACGCCTCGCTCGCGCCGAACCTGCTCGGGGAACCGTACGAGGCGCTCGAGGCGCTCGAGTCCGGCGATGCGGAGGCGTTCTGCGAGGAGCTCGGGGACGTGCTGCTGCAGGTCGTGTTCCACGCCCGCATCGCGGCCGAGCGCGACGACGGCACCTCGTTCACCGTCGACGATGTCGCGGACGGGATCGTGGCCAAGCTGGTGCGGCGGCACCCGCACGTGTTCGGCGACGTGGCGGTGTCCGGTGCGGATGAGGTCACGCGCAACTGGGACGACATCAAGCGGGAAGAGAAAAGAGCGAAGGCCGAACGGCTCGGGCTGCCCGCGAGCGGGGCAGTGGCGCCTTCGGCGCTGGACGGCGTGCCGTTCGGGCAGCCTGCGCTGGCGCTGGCCGCGGAGCTGCAGCGCCGGGCGGCGCGCGCTGGGGTGCCGGAGGAACTGGCCGAGCTTGACGCTGGAGCGGACTCCGGTGCGCCGGCTGGCTCGCGAGCGGACATCGGCCGGGAGCTGTTCCGGTTGGTCGCGAAGGCCCGCGCGGCGGGGTGTGATCCTGAGACGGAGCTGCGTGCCGCGGCGCGCCGCTACGTCGCTCTCGTGACCGCCTGGGAACGCTCGTAAGCATCGATTTCTTTTTCAGCTATCACGCTTCCGCTGTGCCTTCTTGATGCTAAGGCCTGAGTCGTCGGCGGCTTGAGGTCAATATTTGTCACGTTAGGTCACGATCAGCAGCGTTAAGCCCCCGGATCCGGGGATTTACGCCGATTCCCGGAATATCTAGGTTAACTATGCAGGACAACACGGACAATGCCGTACAACTTGTCCTGAGCTCTCGAGCGTAAGTGCGAGGGTTGCCAGAGTGTTGATCACGGGTCTGCGTTGGTGACGGAACGTAAGCGGCCGAAATTCCTGGCTGGTAGCGGGCGCCGCCCGGCAACGACAGGTCTCGGGTTGTGCCGGAGCGGACCCTTCTTCACTGAACGTGACATTGTTGGCACGCTCAGCTGATCGCTTCAGTAGCATTTCAGGTGCATTCTGGTTGCTACCTGGTTGTTTGTTCGGTTTTTTAGTAGTTCCCTGGTCCTTGAGACGTAAGGTAGTCGTAAGATTCAGAAGCGGTTGTCACGATAAGTAGCCATCTAAACGCGTAAACCAGGATGTTTGACTAGACGTCTCTTATGTGGAAGAACTCAGGTGAACGCGACTGAGTGGGAGCGTGGGAAGTGCCGAGCGTGCTTGGTGCTACCCATGGGGGGTGGGTGCACATGGTTAATGTCACTACACGTGACGGTTTTGATCGGTCGACGTCTGGGCGGCTGTCCTCCTGGGCCAAGAACCAGCTGAGCGAGGCAGCCCTCGGGGCCGGAGTCACCGGATTGCGATGTGAGCGTTATCGCGGACTGACGGTGACTGGTGCCGACGCGGTTCGCCCGAACGAACGCGCTGAAATGACCGGCGTGCCGGTCTACGGCGAACTCGATGATGGCACGGCATTCAGGAACGACAAGCTCCGGACAAGCCGAGCGTCTCCGGCCTGTGGAAGGTCAACAGTCGGCCGGACCTAGTGCGCGGACAAGGGGCTAATTACTAGCCGCCTTCGACGCGAGGCGCAACCATTTTTTCCGTACCTTAGGCGAAGTTTCCTATTACCTACTAAATCTACCTGATAACTAGGCTCTGTTACCCGGGACCGTGGCAGCGCCGTGAACAACGCAATCGGCTACATGTCTATTTTGGGGAGAGCGAGTGACGACGATACTGGAGAAAGGCTACAGCCCCGATGTCGCAAGCCTGGTGCGACGCGCCGCAGAGGGGGACCGGCAAGCATGGGAAGGCCTAGTCGTCCAGTACGCCAGGCTCATCTGGTCCATCACGGTGGACTTCAAGCTGACAGAGAGCGACGCATCCGACGTCGTCCAGACGACCTGGCTCCGCTTGCTCCAGCACATTGACCGGATAGAACACCCGGATCGGGTGGGCTCCTGGCTGGCTGCGACCGCGCGGAACGAGTGCTTGCGCAGCCTGGCGGCGCGCAAGAGGGTGGTGGTCGTCGACCACGATGACGTCGAACTCGGTAGCGCGGTGGCGCACGCGCCAGAAATTGACGAGCGTCTTCTCGCCGACGAGCGGGACCAGGTCGTTCGCGACGCCCTCTCCCGGCTGCCCCGGCGCTGGCAGCGGCTGCTAGAGATGCTTATGGCCGATCCGCCGGCCTCCTACGCGGACATATCCGATGAGCTCGGGCTGCCCATCGGCAGCATCGGGCCCACCCGGGGACGGTGCCTGGCCCAGCTGCGCGTTCTATTGCAAGCTTCCTGAGCTCTTAAGCATCATGAGCCGAGCTTGTCCGCATCCACCCAGTGGCCACCAGCGGCCTCGACTTCCGGAAAGGCGCGACGGACTTCGGCCATCAGGTCCGCTACGAACAGCAGCACTGCATCCGGCCGGCGCTCGAGGAGTTGCGCCGGGCCGATGACGGGAATATCGGTGCCGGGCATACGCAGGCCTTGCTTGGCAGGTGAGGCGTCAACCACCGCAGGCAAGAGCGTGCTGTCAACATTCGCCTGGCGCAGCAGGGCTACTGCCCGGGATGCGGCGCCATATCCGAGGACGGCAGATCCGGCTGATCGTTCGGCCAGGAGCCAGTCATGCAAGACCTTAGCGTGAGTCAGTACCTTGTGCTGGAGGCCCAAGAAGGCGCTCGTATCGCAGACTCCAACGCGGGCGTCGTCCGCGAGCAGCGACCTGACCATGGCGTCGGGCTCGCCGTACCCGCTTGCGTCCCGGCTCGCGGCCAGCAGTACGGTACCGTCGTAAAGATCGAATCGCCAGGCCGTGGTCGGGCTGAAGCCCACCTCAGCCAGCATCGCGGTCAGTGCGGCCGTCGAGTAGTACGCATAATGCCCGTGCCTGAGCGCGTTCCACTGCCCGCACCGCAGGATGGTGTTCAGGGAGTGATACTGCACGAGCAGCACTCCGCCGGGGGCCAGGCGGGCCGCTCGCTCGGCGAGCGCCCCGGACTGATCCGCGGCGTGCATCAGGCCGAAGCAGTCAAGGATCACATCCGCCTGCTCACCGTCGCCGACGTGTACGAGGCCCCGCTGGGCAAGTATGCCCAGCCAGGACCCGCCGTGCGGGCTGCCGTACTCGGCTACCGTGGCCCGTTCAGGCAGCAACCCCGCCGAGGCGACCCGTGCTACGGCGTCAGCCGCCTGGGCGACGAGCGCGGCCGGCTCGGCGCCACGGGGTTCCTCCGGCACGGTGGGATCGGCCAGCAGCTGGGCGAGGCCGCACGATGAACACAACCACATCTGCAGTGGGTAGGTTGGGTCTGGACCCCGGTCGTCCTGCCGCGGGAAGTAGTCACAGGCGGGCTGGTCTCCCAGGTCCAGCACAACATGACCATCCGGTCTCCGGCAGGCCCGGCACGTGTTCCCGTCCATGTCCACCTTTGTCCCGAGGCCGCTCTACTAGCTTGGTTGTCGATGTTAGCCAGAATCTCACTGGCCGGGAATTAGGGGGAACCTCATTGCATCAGTGCCGTCTGTGCGGCGCGCGGCTCATGCGTACGTTCGTTGACCTGGGGATGTCCCCACTGTGCGAGAGCTACGTGGCCGAAGATCGACTGGACGAGGCTGAGATCTTCTACCCACTGCATGTTCGCATCTGTGAAGTCTGCTTGCTGGTCCAGCTCCCGGCGTACGTCTCCGGTGAGGAGATCTTCTCCGACTACGCCTACTTCTCCTCGTATTCCGATTCGTGGGTGGCGCACGCCAGGCGCTACGCGCACGCGATGATCGACCGACTGCGCCTGACCTCCGCCAGCCTGGTCACCGAAGTGGCTAGCAATGACGGCTACCTGTTGCAGCACTTCCGGGCTGAGGGCATCCCGGTGCTCGGTGTCGAACCGGCTGCGAACGTCGCCATGGCCGCGCGCTCGCGGGGCATCCATACGGAAGTGCAGTTTCTCGGCGCCGCCACCGGCCAGGAGATCGCGCGACACCACGGCCGCGCGGATTTGGTGGTGGCCAACAATGTCTTCGCCCACGTACCGGACATCCGGGATTTCGCGGCAGGCTTGCGGGCGCTGGTCAAGGATCAAGGCACCCTGACGCTGGAGTTCCCGCACCTCAAGCGCCTGATCGAGGAGCGCCAGTACGACACCATCTATCACGAGCATTTCTCCTATCTGTCCCTGCTCACGTCATCACGTGCGCTTGCTACCGCGGGGTTGCGGGTGGTCGATGTCGAGGAGCTGGATACGCACGGCGGTTCGCTGCGCCTCTACGCTCAGCCCGAGGAGAACGGCGGCGAACCGACCGCTCGGGTCAAGGCCGTCCTAGCGGCAGAAGAGACGGCCGGGCTGCACACCGTCGCGGGTCATGAGGGTTTCGCGCATGCGGTGGCGCGAATCAAGAACGACCTTCTCGGCTTCTTGCTGACGGCAGCCAGGGAAGGCAAGTCCGTCGCCGGCTACGGCGCCCCGGGCAAGGGAAACACGCTTCTCAACCACTGCGGTATCCGCGCGGATCTTCTCACGTATACCGTGGACAGGAACCCGCTGAAGCAGGGGAAGTTCCTCCCCGGTAGCCGTATACCGATCTACCCGCCGGACCGGCTTGCCGAGACGCGGCCAGATTACGTGCTCGTTTTGCCGTGGAACCTGCGAGAGGAGATCAGCCAGCAGCTCACCTACGTCCGGGCCTGGGGCGGAAGACTTGTGTTCCCGGTTCCCGTGCTTGATGTCGTTTGATGAGGTGAGGTTTTCATGAAGGTCGTTCTCTTCTGCGGTGGTCTGGGCATGCGGATGCGCGACGAGACTACGAGCAGTCCCAAGCCGATGGCGATGATCGGGGAGCGCCCGATGCTCTGGCACGTCATGCGCTATTACGCGCATTTCGGGCATACCGATTTCGTTCTGTGTCTCGGTTACGGGGCCTCCTCGGTCAAGGATTTCTTCCTGAACTACGACGAGACGCGGTCCAATGATTTCGTCCTGGAAGGTAACGCCGGCAAGGTCGAGCTCTTCAAGACCGACATATCCGACTGGCGGATTACCTTCGTCGACACCGGATTGCATTCTCCGATCGGAGAGCGACTTCGCCGGGTCCGGCGCTTCGTCGAAGACGAGCCGGTATTCATGGCCAACTACGCGGACGTCTTCACCAACGCGCCGCTGCCGGACATGATCGCGCGGCTGGAGGCAAGCGACGCCATGGCCAGCCTGCTCGCGGTGCCCTTGCAGTCATCCCATCACGTGGTCGACGTGGGCGAGAACGGGCTCATAACCCGGGTAACGCCCGTCCGCGACCTGCTGCAATGGGAGAACGGCGGTTATTTTGTGTTCCGGCCGGAAATTTTCATGCACCTCAGGGAAGGCGAGGACCTAGTCGAGGACGCGCTCATCCGGCTGGTGGCGCAAAGACGAGTCCTGGCCTACACCTACAAGGGGTACTGGTCGCCGGCCGACACGGTGAAGGAACGCTCCCTGCTTGAGGAGATGTACCAGCGGGGGAACTGCCCCTGGATGATCTGGGATCCAGAGCGTTCTGGCCAGTCGAAGGAATCCTGGACGGCCTCTGGGCAGGCCGCTGCGACCCCGTTGGAGAGATGGCGGTAGGTATGCTCCCTCTGCAACTGAGCGCTCCGCCGGGCCGCCCATTGTCGTTGCTGGCAGTAGGCGCGCACCCCGACGACATAGAAATCGGGGCGGGAGGCACGCTGCTGAGCCTGGCGGGGAGCCGGCTGCGGGTCCGGTACGTGGTGTTGACCGGTACGGCCGGGCGTCAGGAGGAGGCCCGTAACGCCGCTCGTGCCTTTCTGCCTGGTGCCGATCTCGACGTAGAGCTGTTCGACCTCCCCGAAGGCAGGCTCCCCGCGGAATGGGGAAGGGTGAAGGAGATCCTCGAGGCGGTGGCGGCCTCGGGTCCGCCCGACGTGATCCTCGCCCCTTCGTCGCTTGACGCCCATCAAGATCACCGTACGATCGGCGAGATCGTGCCCACCGTCTTCCGCGACCAGGTCTTCCTCGCGTACGAGATCCCTAAGTGGGACGGTGACCTCGGCCGCCCCTCGGTCTACTTCCCGCTATCGGCCGACGTCGCCCGGCGCAAGGTCGAACTGCTGCACAAGTGCTTCCCGTCGCAGCGTGGTCGTGACTGGTGGGACGATGAAGTATTCCTGGGGCTTGCGCGGCTGCGCGGCATGGAGTGCCGGGCTCGGTACGCTGAAGCATTCAGCTGCGCGAAGTCCGTGCTTACGGTAGCCCGCTGACCTGGCGGTGCCAGGAACCTGTGACCGACCGGGTGTCAGATGTATCAGGGAACGCATGTCCCAGGTCTCCTGTAGGGATCGGTACCGGACGGGTCTAAGGCCGACGCCTGTCTCGCCAACTGGAGTGGGTATGCGTACAGCTGGTACAACGGCATGAAAAGCTTCACCGCGTCGAACACGTACGTGTCGGCGGTGCACGACCTGATCCCGGGCGGCGCCCACACGTACGCCAAGGGAGACGACCAGTACCCGGAGGGCATGGCGCCGGTCATCGAGCGCGGAGCCGGATGTCGCGTCTGGGATATTGACGGCAACGAGTACGTTGAGTTCGGCAGCGGACTGCGTTCGAACCTGCTGGGACACGGGTTCGAGCCCGTGCTGCGGGCGGTGCGCGGGTGGCTGGCGGACGGCGTCAACTTTGTCCGCCCGCACCGTATCGAACTTGAGGCCGCGGAACGCCTGATCGAGCTCATCCCGAGCGCCGAAATGGTCAAGTTCGGCCTCAATGGCTCCGATGCCACCACCGCAGCGTTGCGCTTGGCGCGCGCTTATACAGGCCGTGAAATGGTTGCTGTATGCGGGGACCAGCCGTTCTTCTCTACCGACGACTGGTTTATCGTGACCACGCCCATGTCTGCCGGGATCCCTGAAGCGGCTAGGCACCTCACCGTTCAGTTCGCATACAACGACCTAGCGGATCTTGGACGCCTGTTTGACGCCTATCCGGGCCAGATCGCCGCAGTGGTCATGGAGGCCGAGACGGTCCAGCCGCCGGCTCCGGGCTATTTCGACGGCCTGCGCCGCCTGTGCGACCGCAACGGGGCACTTCTCATCCTGGACGAGATGATCACCGGGTTCCGCTGGCACGAGCGCGGGGCCCAGTTCGTCCACGGTATCGAACCGGACCTGTGCACGTTCGGCAAGGGTATCGGGAACGGATTCCCCGTCTCAGCCCTGGCCGGCCGCCGGGACGTGATGCGCCTCGGCGGGTTTGTCGACGATGCCGACCGGGTCTTCCTGCTATCTCAGACCGCGGGCGCTCAGCCCTGGGCCCTGGCGGCCATGCTGGCCGTCATCGACAGTTGCCAGCGGGAGCAGATCTCCGAGCGCCTCCACCAGATCGGCGGCGAGCTGCGCCGCGGGATCGAGAAGGTTGTTGCCGATCATGGGCTCAGCTCGTATTTCCAGGTCCGGGGACGGGACTGCAATCTGACTTACCTGGCCCGCGACCGGGCCGGGCAGCCCAGTCAGGCTTTCCGGACACTGGTGCTGCAGGAACTTATAGACAGTGGGATTCTCGCGCCGTCGTTCGTGGTGTGCGCCGCCCATGACCCGGCGGCCATCCAGCAGACCATCGATGCGGTCGCCAATCTGATGCCGGTATACCAGCGCGCCCTGGAGTCGGGCGTCGATCAGGTACTTCGCGGTCGGCCAGTCAGGCCCGCCGTACGCGCTCGCGGATGAAGGAGTCGGTACCGTGTCGATCCGAACCAAGTTGGCCAAGCCTGTTAACGACGCGCTCCGCCCGTTGCGCGTACAACTCGTGCCTGGCACTTCGCCGGACCCAGCGATCAAAGACTACATCCCGGCCCGCAAGACCATCGCCGCGTCACAGCGGGCCGGGCTTTCGGTCGGCGCCTACATCGACAGGACATTCGCCCAGCCGGGCGCGACGCCGCAGACGGTCCAGGCGATGCTTAAGCTCGCGGATCTAGGTGACAAGTGCGGCACGGTGTGCGAGATCGGGGCCGGGTCGGGGCGCTTCGCCGAAGAGGTCATCGCTGCGCTTAGTCCGGACCGCTATGAAGTCTACGAGACGGCGAGCGATTGGCTGCCCTGGCTGAGGAAGCTGCCGAACGCCGTGATCCAGGAGTGCGAGGGTCGCACGCTGTCCCAGACCCCCGATAGCTCGGTGGATCTCGTGCATGCCCACAAGCTCTTCGTCTACTGTGAGTTCTTTACCACGGCGGGATATCTGGAAGAGATGGCCCGGGTGACGCGTCCGGGCGGTGCCGTGGCATTCGATATCGTGACCGAGGAATGCCTGGACGACGAGACGATCCGGGAATGGGTCAAAGTGTCCTCGTTCTACCGTCCTGTCCCCCGCGAGTGGGCGGTCGAGTTCATGCGGCGCCGCGGTTTCACGCTACGCGGCTCACACTTCTCGCCGCTGCCGCCCGGAACCGCGGAGCTCCTGGTCTTCCGCCGCGAGTAAGGCTTGCCGTGACTCGTGCCGGAAGAGCACTGCGGACAGTTCCGCGAGCTGGGCTTGGACCAGCGGCGCCTTAGCTGCGTTGCCTTCGGTGATCGCCTGGCGTAGCCGCGTCGCGTCGTTTTCCAGGTCCGTGAGCTGCTTGATGAGCTGTTCCAGGTCCAGGGAGTTGATCGATTGACAGTACTCGGCCAGCCCGGTGCCGGCCATCAGTACCGCGTTCTTTTCCCCATAGCCGATGGAAATGGTGGGCTTGGACAGCATCAGCGCGCATATCACGTTGTGGTAGCGGGTGGCGACGACGAGACCGGCTGACGCCATGGCCAGCGCCAGGTCCGTGAAGGTCACGACGGGTTCGGCGACGACCCAGGCCGGGTCGAGATCGGGCCGGCAGGCCCGGAGGTCAGCCAGGATCTCCTCGACCACGTTCTGGTCGGCGTTGTTCGTGTCGCCGACGAACAGGCGCACCCGGCGGCCGTGGTCGACCAGCCACCGGGTGAAGGACTTCATTTGCTCGACGTAGCAGGCATGGATCTCGTCGGATCGGCCGTGGTCGTTGTTGCCGTAGTAGTCGATCAGGCCGACGCCGACGGTCATCTCGCCGCCGGGGCCGGCCGGCGGCATGGGCAGGCCGAACGCGAGGTCGGGGTACACACGGTCCCGGCTAGTGTCCAGACCCTGTTGCCGCATCGCGTCGCGCGAGAGCTCGTCGCGGTAGGAACGGTAGAACGCCATCCGGGCCGCGGCGGTGAACAGCCAGCGGGTCAGCCGCTCCTCGGCGACGTTCGCCCCTACGCTGACGAGCGCGACCTTGGTCCGGAAGAGCCGCCCGGACGCGCACAGCACGAACATGTCGTAGGGCGCCTGCCATGGCCGCACCGGGAGGGTGGTCTCGAGCACCCCCATCCCCGGGACGATCACCACCTCGTGACGGCGAACCCAGCAGGCAATCCGGATCGTGTCGGCCGTCTTGCCCAGGGACCTGCGCAGCACTCTCGCCGCACCTGAGGCCTGGCGCCCTTCGAGCGGCCGCCAGCGCAGCGGGATGGTCAGGAGGTGGTAGCGGTCCTTGACCGTCTCCGGAGCCGAGCACATGGCGTCCAGGATCGCCCGGGGCTGATGGGCACTGAGGTACTGGAGCATCGCCTCCAGCGAGGCGTCGTTCCCGATATTCCCCGAGCCCAGGTGACCGAACAATCCCACCCGGGGACGGCGATGGGCGTCCCGCGTACGCTCGCCGGAGAGTCGGTACCTGCTCACAGTGGCTTCCTCTTCCGTGCAGGCATTCAAGCGCCTGTGGCTGCGCTTCCGGGTCCCACCAGCACAGGAGCCGTGACCGCGTGACTTTGATACATGCGGGGATCGCACGGTCACCGATAGATCGTGCCGTCGGGCCGCATGAGCCATTTGCCGACTTCCGTTACCTTGCGTTACCGATCCCCCGCTCGAGCTCCTCTAGTCCGCTGGCAGCTCTCGTGTATCACAGCCCTTTCCCGGGCTCTCATATGCACGAGCAAGAGATTCCGTGAGCGAGCAAGTGAGGGGACACGGTGATGGTCACGGCGACCGGTGTTCGCTACGCCCCCCGGCTGACGGGCGCAGGTCCGGCGAGGATCCGTTGAGCATCGCGCTCTCCAGCGAGAAGGTCCCGACGCCCGGAGCTGGTATCCAAGCCTCGCGACCGGGGATCCTGCTCGACCGTGACGGCACGATCATCGTTGATCACGGATACGTGGGTTCGGTCGACCGGGTCGAGTTCATCGACGGGGCCCCGGAGGCGATCGCCGGGTTCAACCGCGCCGGCATCCCGGTCGCGGTGGTCACGAACCAGGCCGGCATAGCGCGCGGCTTCTACGGGATCGATGATGTCCGTCGCGTACACCGCTACATCGCCGACCGCCTGGCTCAGCACGGGGCTCGCATCGACCTGTTCCTGTACTGTCCCTACCACCCTGACGGGGTGGTCGAGGATTTCGCCCGGACCAGCGAGGACCGTAAGCCCAGGCCGGGCATGGCCAGGGCGGCGGAGGCCGCGCTCAACCTCGACCTGAAGGCGTCCTGGGTCGTGGGCGACCGGCCCGAGGACATTGGCCTCGCGGAAGCGATTGGTGCGTCGGCGGTCTACGTAGGAACAGGCGGCTGCCAGCGGGCTGGTGTGTGGTCGTTCCTGAGCCTGGCTGCCGCGGCCCCCTTCATCATGGAGCGTATCGCCGTATGAATCCTGCCTCCGACCTGCCCAGGCTGGCGCGGCCAGCCGACGGAAGCGCGGTGAAGTTCCCGGTTGCGCCGCATGCTAACGCCGGGTCGTATTTCGACGCCTATGCGGACGAGCTCTCCCGGGCGGCCAAGACCATCGACCCGGCAGCCCTCGACCGTGCGGGCGCCCTCCTCATCGAGGCTTATGCGCGCGGCTCCCGAGCGTTCTCATGCGGTAACGGCGGCTCGGCGTCGATCGCGAACCATATGCAATGTGACCACGTGAAGGGAATCCGGACCGCTACGGACATGGCCCCCCGGGTGCAGAGCCTGAGCACCAATGTCGAGCTCATCACCGCGATAGCCAACGACCTGGGTTATCAGGACGTCTTCGCCTACCAGCTCCAGTCCCAGGCGGAGCCTGGCGATGTGCTCGTCGCCGTCTCATCGTCGGGGGGCTCGCCCAACATCGTCCAGGCGCTCACCTGGGCTCGCGATCATCACCTGCGCACCATCGCGGTTACCGGCTTTGACGGGGGCAGCGCCAGGAGGGTGGCGGAGGTAAGCATCCACGTCGAGTGCACTAACTACGGCATCATCGAGGACCTGCATCAGGCCGTTATGCACTCTCTCGCCCAGTACGTCCGCCATTCGCGGATGAGTCCGGACGAGATCTCGGCGAGCGTGTTCTGAGCCATGATGACACCGAACGTGAAGGCCCGGATGCCGGTGCCGGCCGACCCTGAAGATCCTGCGTCAATCGTCAAGGAGCACCGACGAAAATGAAGATCCTCGTCACTGGCGGCGCCGGGTTCATCGGCTCTCATACCTGCGACCGGCTGCTGTCGCTTGGCCACGAAGTTGTGGTGCTGGATGCGCTGACGCCACCGGTACACCGGGATCGGCATCCGGCGTACCTGAGTCCCGAAGCGGACTTCTACCTGGGTGACACCCGAAACCGCGATCTGCTCACCAACCTCCTGCGCCGCGTGGACGCCGTCTACCACTTCGCGGCCTATCAGGACTACCTGCCTGATTTCTCGAGATTCTCTGACGTGAACGTGGTATCGACGGCCCTGCTCTACGAGATCGTTGTCGCCGAGCATCTTGATCTTGCCCGGATAGTGGTGGCCTCGTCGCAGTCGGCGATGGGCGAAGGACTCTACTGGTGTCCGATCGACGGCGAGCAGCTGCCGGGCATGCGCCCTGAGAGTGCCCTCGCCACGAGCCAATGGGATATCCAGTGCCCGCAGTGCGGGGGCAGGCTTGAGCTGCGCCCCACGCCGGAGCGGGTGTCCAACCCGCAGAACGCCTACGGCATGTCGAAGCTGGCCGAGGAAATGGTCGCCATCAACCTGGGACGGCGGTACGGCATCCCTACGGTCGCGCTCAGGTACAGCATTGTCCAGGGACCCCGGCAATCGGTCTACAACGCCTACTCAGGTGCGTGCCGCATCTTCTGCCTGAGCTACATGCTGGGCCGGGCTCCCGTCCTCTACGAAGACGGCGCTGCGATCCGCGATTACGTCAACATCGACGATGTCGTCGATGCGAATGTGCTCGTGCTGTCGGACGACCGCGCCGTGGGGCGAGTCTTCAATGTCGGCGGCGGCCGGGCGGTATCCACCCGGGAATTCGCGGACATCGTGATGCGCCAGTACGGCTCGACGCAGCCGGGGTCGGTGACCGGCGAGTACCGCTTCGGCGACACTCGCCACATCCTCTCCGACATCACGGCTCTGCAGGCGCTGGGGTGGGAACCGCGGCATACCCCGGCAGACTCCGTGGTGGCCTATGCCTCATGGCTCGAGGGCATGGATGGTCTCGGCGGAGTACTGGCCGAAGCCGAAACAAGGATGAGAGCGCTCGGAGTGGTCAGGAAGGCGGGAGCATGAAGGCCTTCTTGCTGGCCGCCGGGATAGGCAGTCGGCTAAGGCCGATCACTGACACGGTGCCGAAGTGCATGCTGGATATAGACGGCAGGCCGTTGCTCGACATCTGGCTTGACGCATTCGACCGGGCGGGCATCGACGAGGTGCTCGTCAACCTCCATCATCTGCCCGACGTGGTTCGACGCCACCTCGATGCCCGAGCCGGCCCGCCCGCCGTCCGCACCTTCTTTGAACCTGAGCTGATCGGCAGTGCCGGCACGCTTGCCGCTAACCGGGCCTGGGTCGCCGGTGAAGACATGTTCATGGCCTGCTACGCCGACAACCTGACTGATTTTGACCTGCGCTCCCTGGTCCAGGCGCACCAGGAATACCGCCCGATCGCCACCCTGACGGTCTTCCATTCAGAACGGCCGTCCGCCGGGGGCGTCGTGGGACTCGACGCGGCCGGCACGATGACCAGCTTTGCGGAGAAGCCGAGCCGCCCGGTTTCCGATCTGGTGAACGCCGGAATGTACACCTTTCACCCCAGCGTGCTCGACGAGATCGGCCCACCCCCCAGCGACATCGGCTATGACCTGCTGCCGCGGCTGGTAGGCCGGGCGAGGGCCGTGCCAGTGCAGGGCTACTTGCGTGACGTCGGAACGATCGACGCCTACGAACGAGCCCGACAGGAGTGGCCAGTGCGAGCAGCCACATGATCATCACCCAGACGCCGCTGCGTATCGGCCTGGTCGGCGGCGGTACGGACCTGCCCGACTACTACCGTGAGCACGGTGGCCGGGTCCTTAACTGCGCGATCGACAAGTACATCTACGTGATCGTCAAGCAGCGGTTCGACGACGATATCTACGTCAATTACTCCAAGAAGGAAATCGTCTCCCGCGTCGAGGACCTGGAGCATGAGCTGGTCCGAGAGGCCATGTGGATGACCGGCGTGACGAACGGCGTGGAGATCACCACGCTGGCCGACATCCCGTCTGCAGGCGGTTCCGGCCTCGGCTCCTCCTCCGCCGTGACCGTGGGCCTGCTGCATGCCCTGTTCGCCTATCGCGGGCGGCAAGTAACAGCGGAAGAACTTGCCGATCGCGCATGCACCATCGAAATTGACCGCTGCGGCAAGCCCATCGGTAAACAGGATCAGTACATCGCCGCTTACGGGGGCATCCGAGACATCCGATTCGGACCCGGCGATCAGGTGGTGGCCGAAGAGCTCGAAGTGCCCGCCGCCGCGCGTCGCGAGTTGCAGCGTCATCTCATGCTGTTTTACACGGGCGTCACCAGGAGCGCGAACTCGATCCTGGCCGAGCAGACCGCCAACATCAAGGCCACCCACGATCAGCTTGACCTCCTGCGCGACCTCGCCGGCCTGGCCGCCGATCGCCTGCGCGGCGGAGACGTCGATGCCGTCGGCGAGGCGATGCGCAAGGGCTGGGAGACCAAGCGGCAGCTGGCTGCAGGGATATCGAATCCGCAAATAGACCTGCTGGTGGACCGCGCGCTCGAGGCTGGGGCGACAGGCGGCAAGCTGACCGGAGCGGGCGGCGGTGGTTTCCTGCTGGTCATGTGTCCAATGGAACGGCAGCGCGCTGTGCGGGAGAGCCTGGCCGACATGAAGGAACTGCCGGTGAAGCTTGACCGGCTGGGGTCGCGGATCGTGCTTAACGTGGTACGTGACATCTGGGGCTGACGAACATGATCGCACGCGACGCCGTGAGGAGCCATCCTCAGCCGCAGGCGCCGCCTGTCCCCGGACATTCCCCAACCAGGCGGTGGTTACCATGAACAAGCGTCTCGTCCGCCGGGGCTGGCCCGTGCTGATCGCGGTACTCTTGCTGGCCGCGGTAGCAGTACTGGTGTCTCTCCTTCAAGGGTCCTCTTCGCCGCATCCGGCCACGTCAGCGGCCTCCGAGGTCTCCGGCCAGAACTACCAGGTCTGCCACGAGCAGTCGCAGTACCTGACGAGCCCATGGACATACGACGCACTAGCGTCAGGAAGCCGGAGTTACACGGTTTCGCAGTACCAGGCGCTTCCGGGTTACGGCAGGACCCTGCCTCCGTTGCCTGCTTACATCGCGAGCGAGCGCCCGGGGACGCGGGCCGCCGTGATTTACGCGCCCGGTAGCCCGGTGAACCAGCCTGCGTACAACTTCCCTGAGACGCCCCTGCTGTACTTCTTCGAAGGAGGGGCGTTCGGAGAGATTAGCTTCCAGACGGTACCTGGCGACCAGTTCATCGGCGGGTCTGCCTCCGGTCACAGCGAGCCGACCTTCAACAACGGCGGTGCGGCCGCGGGAATCGACGCCCAGAACGCCACCTACCAGTTCTCTGGCGGCGCCAGCACCCTGGTGATGTCAGCACCGGCCGGGGCTAAGGCGATCACTATCAGGTCGCCCATTCCCGGTTACATTAGCAACGGCTGGCTGAGCTTTGCCGATGGCACGATCTACCGCATCGCGAGCGCCTCGGGCACCAAGATCACCCTCGCATCCGCGCTGACCACCGCGCAAAGTGCCGGGCAGCCGGTGTACGCCAACAGGCAGCCCCCGATCGCTAACATATCGACCGGAGCTCACCAGGGCGCTACGGTGCTGAAGCTCGGTGCGGCCACCATCCCGCTCATCCGCTACGCCAGCGTGACGATCGGGGCAGACTCCTACACGGTCGAGGCGGTTTCCGGCCAGCAGGGCGGCTACTCGCTCACCCTGAAGGGCGGGCTCGACGTCTCCGTCACCGCCAGTACCCCGGTCTACTACGGCGGCCTGTCCGCTGATGTCAGCGTCGAGTACCTCGACATCTCCCATGATCTGCACGTCTCAACTGGCACCATCTACACCGGCACGGGCTGGACGATCACTCATAACGACATCCATGACGGCTACTCGACTCCCGGCTACGGCGTTGCCATCTACGGAGGCGACCAGGGCACCATCGAGTACAACTGCCTTTCCAAGATGGGTGACTACGGCGTCAACCTCTTCGGCTCCAATGGCAGCTTTGACTACAACGAGATTTACGAGTCGAACTACCGGGCCGATCCTTGCGGCTGCGCTGGCGGGGGCAAATGGTGGGGCACGCTTAATGACGACATAGTCGACAACGCATTCGTCGACGACAGCTCAGCCGGCGGAACTCCAGTCTGGCTCGACAACGGGAACTCCGGCACGCTCATCTCAGGCAACTATTTCTATATGAGCTACGGTTCGGCAATCGACAGCGAGACTGGCTTCGACTTGCATGTCACAGGCAACCTCTTCCTGGACGGCGGCTGGGGAAAGGGCTCAGGCGGGTGCGGGAGCAACTGCGACGGCGCGGTGGGCCTGAACAGCTCAGGCGGCTTCAGCGTTCCCGGCAGCCGCTACGAGAACCAGGTGCTAATCGCCGGCAACCAATTCGTAGACGACTGGCAGGGCCTCGGCATCTGGCAGGCCGGTTCCCGCTCCTGTGAGAACTCGGGTGAAAGCTGGCCGAACGACGCCGCGTACTGCTCGGGCGGCTACCCGAATAGCGCTTCCACGGCCTCGGGCGGGCAGTACTACTTCTCCCACGAAGGCGACAGCGCCCACGGCATGGCTAGCTCCCTGGCAGAACCGGCTACCGCGGGGAGTTCGACGATCCTGGTGGCCGGGACTGAAGCCATCGACGACCAGATCGGTTTCGGCAATCCCATATCGACGAGGACGGCAGACCACACCGACGTCGCTAACCTCACCGGCTCGGGGACCATCATGGCCAAAACCACCGGCTTCCCTTCTTCGGGCGAACTTCGCGTCGGGACGTCGGCGGCCTGGGCTAACGGCGGCGGAAGTTACACGGGCGCCATCCTTTCCTACCGGGGGACCACCTCGACGAGCTTCACCGGCGTCTCGCTGGTCCGGGGCTCCGGGACGCTGGCCGGAACGATCCGGGAGGTCCAGCCCTACAAGGTCACGGCCGAGAAGTGCTACGCCACCGACTGCGCGCTCACGTTCTCACCACGCCTGGCCACACCGGAGGCGGCCGGTACCGAGGTTAGCAATGCCGGCACCTGCCAGCTCTACGCCACGAGCACGGCGCTCCCCTCCGGCCCCCTCGCGCCCGACGGCACTTCCTACTGGGACGGCTGCCAGTGGGAGGCAAAGGACATATCCGTGACCGGCAATGTGTTCCGGTTCCAGCCGTCGGTCATCGCTTCCAGCGCGCCCCTGGTCGGTGGCGGGAAGACGACGGCGTGCACAGCGGCAAATGCTTGCGGAACCAACTTCATGGCGTACCAGGTAGGCGGGGAAGCTCCGTTCGATACCCAGGGGAGTGCCAACGCGATGATGAGCAGCTCTTCCTTTACCGTGTGCCCATCATGGGACGCCGGCTGCACAACGGATCCGCTTTCCAACCTGAACGCCGTCTCGAACCCGCCCGCAGCGCCGCGAGACAGTCGCCAGGCGCCGGATAACAATGTCTGGTCGGATAACGTCTACAGCGGGCCCTGGGGCTGGTATGCGTACTTGTACGGTACCTGCGATCCCGTGCCCACCGACCCGGCCACAAGTAAAGGCCTCCCGTCTGGTGCCTGCGGAATCCTCGGGTTCTCAACCTGGAAGTCCGACTGGCAGCAGGACACTTCCTCCACTTATAGCGCAACACCAAAGACCAAGGGGTCTTGACCAGCGGGTTTACCGTAGCGCGTCCACATTGGTGCGCCAAGCAGCATCTCGTGATGTCCCCGGTGTGGCCGGGAGAGAATTGGAGGGAGGTCCTGGGTCGGCTGGCTTGCCCAGGGATTCATTCATGCGGCTACCGAAGTACCATCTTATAAGAAACCGCCCTTCGCATTTCCGCTCGAACAAGCGTCGAAATGTCAAGGCGATTGCAGCCGCGGTGGCTATCATCGGTCTGGGTGCGTATCTTCTGTACAGCTTCCACACCAGGTCGTCCCATACCGGTTCTACTGCCGATAGCGGCCCCCTTAATGTGCCGCCGGCCGTGCTCACCTGTACCGATCCGGTGGTGATCCCGATGGCTCCCGACTATGCCCAAAGCGGTATCACGGAGAACGATTATTATGTCACCAATGACACCTGGAATGCCGCCCACTATGCTGGCTTGTCGCAGACCCTTCACGTATGCAACTACAACAGTTGGTACACGCTTGCCACCATGAACAATGCTACCGGCGACGGCGCCGTCAAAACTTCGCCGAACGTCCAGGAAACCTGGTATCCTACACAAACTAAACTAAGCAGGTGGAAATCTATCACCAGCCAGTTTTCTGACCTGCCGCCCGGCGTGGGCTCGAATTACGGTATCTGGGAGTTCGAGTACGACATCTGGCTCAACGGTCTAGCTGACAGTAACTCGACCGAGGTCATGATCTGGACCTACAATAACGGCCAGTCTCCGCGGGGTTCACAAAGCGGGTCGTTTACCGACGGTGGCCAGACGTATGACGTATACCGTTCATCACCGCCTTACCAGTACATTGCTTTTGTTGACCGGCGCAACAACTTGTCAGGCCAGGTCAACCTGCTCGATTTCTTCAAATACGTGATCTCAAGGGGCTGGATGCCGAGCTCATCGACGCTGGACCAGATCTGCCATGGTGTCGAGCTCGTGTCAACGAACAGTAAGCCCGAGAAGTTTACTGTCAGTAACTTTTCTATCAACATGAAGGTCTCCACATAAGGGCCGGGCTCGTTTCTGCGGTCCCCGCGGTCTGGCCGGCCTGCAGCCGGTCATCTCCGGTGCGCACGCCGGGCTCTGAAGGCCGCGATCGCCTCAGTCCTGCCCGGTGCCGCCCAGCTTTGTCTCGTCAGACGTATTATCGCGCCGCACAGGCTCTCTAGTAGATGCGATAAGGAAGGCCACCACGGGCGCGAGCGAATGAGGTGATCCAGCCGGGATGAGGATCCTGCTTGTCCACAACCGCTACCGCTCAGGTTCTCCCAGCGGGGAGAACCGTGTGGTGGATCAGGAGGGCGAGGCGCTCGCAGCCCTGGGACACGAGGTCATGCGGTTCGGCCGCAGCAGCGACGAGATCGGGCAATGGCCGCTGGCGAAGAAGGCCTCGCTTCCGGCCCGGGTTATCTGGAGTCGCGAGACCCACCATGACCTGACGGCCGTACTGCGCGAGCAGCGTCCCGACGTTGTCCATGTCCACAACACGTTTCCCCTGCTTAGCGACGCCGTGCTCTATGCCTGCCGCGACGCGCGAGTTCCTGTTGTGGCCACCCTGCACAACTACAGGCTGGCGTGCGCCAACGGTATGTTCTTCCGTAACGGGACTATTTGCCATGACTGCACCCATGGCTGGCAAGTCCGGGCGGTCGTGCATGGTTGCTACCACGAGTCACAGGTGGCGACCGCGCCCGTGGCGCTGGCCAAGGGCTTGCACCGGCATGCGTGGAGATCGCTGGTGTCGGCTTACATATTCATCTCAGAATCACAGCGTGACCTGCACAGGGAAGTCGGCCTCGGGCCCGGCCGCCAGTTCGTCAGGTACAACCTCATCCCGTTCCGTGACAGGCCACAGACGGTGCGGACACCCACTGTCGTCTATGCGGGACGGCTGCACGAGGTCAAGGGAGTGCCCCTGCTGATGGCTGGCTGGGACCGCTACCGCGCGGAGGCCGGAGAGCCAGGACTTAATCTGATCATTGCGGGAGGCGGCCCTCTCGAGGACGACGTAGCGGCCTGGGCGTCGGCCCGCCCTTCGGTGGAAATGACCGGGACGGTCAGCGCCGACCGGTGCGCCGAACTCATCTCGCATGCACGTGCGGTCTTGCTGCCATCCGCCTGGGAGGAACCGTTCGGCCTGGTAGCCATCGAGGCCATGGCTGCGGGCGTCGCGCCCATCGCGGCGGGCCACGGAGCGTTCACCGAGCTCATCACCCCAGGAGTCGATGGCGTGCTGTTCAGCCCCGGCGATCCAGCCGCGCTGGCGCTCGCCATTGCCGATGTCGAGCGGAACCCCGAGCAGTACGAGGTTTACGGCGACCAGGCCCGCAAGACCTACGAGCAGCGTTTCGACCCGCAGCGCAGCGTTGAGGAACTGCTCGAGATCTACCGTTTCGCGATCACGCACCCCGCATGATGTATGTCCACATCGTCCAGCCTTGTATCAGGGGCTGGCCCTCGCGGATCCCATGTAGTAGGCCTGGCTCACACCACCCATGCGGATTCTGTCCGAAACCTGAGGGGCTGCTGATGAAGGATCTTGTTCGTGGGCGGCCGAAGTCGTACCGGCCACGCCAACTGGAACCCACCCCAGGTCTCCGGTCTTGCCACCGAAGCTGGAAGTACACGAATGCCCCGCATGGTGTAACGCCGTGGTCACAGGATTAGACGGAGATCCGGAGAATGAACCAGGTCCCCCGGCTAAGCGTCGGGCTTCCCGTCTACAACGGCGAGAGCTACCTCGCCGAGGCCCTTGAAGCCCTGCTTGGACAGACTTACGAAAATTTCGAGCTTATAATTTCAGATAATGCCTCAACCGACAGCACAGCTGACATCTGCCGTCGTTACGAGAAGCAGGACTCGCGTATCCGTTATGTCCGGCAGCCGCAGAACATGGGCTGCGCGCCAAATCATAATTATGTTGTACAGCAAGCGCGCGGAGAACTGTTCAAATGGGCGTCGCACGACGATCTGTACGCTCGCGATTTGTTGAAATGCTGCGTTGACGTGCTCGACGAGCTGCCGCACGTGGTGCTCGCCCACCCGTGGACAGCCACGATCGACGACTCGGGCACAGTCCGGGCGGTCGAGTACTCCCTGGCGACGGCCTCTCCAAGCGCGCCGGAGCGGTTCCGTTGCCTGCTGTTCGCTAACGGTGGCGACGACACCGAGGGCGTCATCCGCCTGAGCGTGCTTCGCCAGACACCGCTATTGGCTAGTTACCACCACTCAGACCGGACCCTGAGCGCCGAGCTTAGTTTGTATGGTCCGTTCTACCAGGTGCCTGACTGGCTGTATTTCCGGCGCGACCACGCCGATCGGGCTGAGCAGGCGTTCAAATCTGTGCGTGCCTGGTGCGCCAATTTGGACCCGCGCCGGGCGGACCCGCTACGGCATCCGGCCATCCGCCTATATGCTGAATATATTGGGGGATTCGCCGCGGCAATCCGACGCGCGCCTTTGTCTTCAGCCGAAAAACGGGAGTGCTATTCCGATCTGGTGCGCTGGCTGGTCAGCAGGAATATCCCAGGGCGTACCCGGCGCGTGATGGAGCAGCCTTATGCTGATCAGGTGGCAATCTCGGTCGACGCGGTCGTGGCCGGGCGAGAGAACCGATATGAGCTGTCGTAGCCTCGTCGGCATCCAAACCAGAGGACCTGCCGCTATAGTCCCCAACTATGCCATCCCGGTAAGCGCGGTCATGGCTGGTCGCGAAAGAGCATTACGTGGGTTCGAAGTGCGGCATCAGCGCGGCGGAAGCCCGGCCGCGCCTTGGATTCGCCTGTCAGTGGGAGGAGATTCCGGAGCGGACCTGGTCGTACACGCCGTGGAACCTGCGAGCAGCACTCCGATCCGTGACCGATACGACAGATATCGGTGTGCAGATCCCGCCCCTGCCGCGTACCGCCCTGAAGGCTATCCACACCCGGTACCACGGGGGGCTGACCACGACGTGGAGTTCCTCGCCGCTGACTGAGGCTTATGTCGCACGCGCCCTGCGCCGCGAACTAACCCGCAACCCCGCAGCGCGTCGTTGCGACGCGGTACTGACGATGTATGAGCCCGCCGCCCTGCCTGTCCCGTTCTTCGTCTACAGCGACATCAGCTTCGACGCATCGATCTCGGCGGCGGGCAGCGCTGAAGCTTATGCCGCCATGCGGAGGATTTCACCGTCGACAGTGGCACGCCGTCGCGAACGGCAACTATCCATCTATGAACGTGCGTCAGGGATCATCGCGATGAGCCACTGGTTTGCCCGAAGCCTGGTGGAGCAGACAAGTGTGCCGGAGGAAAAGGTTCACGTGGTCCATGCGGGGATCAACGTGCGGAATGGCGGCCAGCGCGGTTCGGACGTAGCGGCGGCCAACGGCGTCACCGGCACGCAGCCGTACCCTCCGCTGCGGGAACGTCTCGGCCCCCGGCGCCGGCTGCTGTTCATCGGACGCGGATTCTCCGCGGCCGATTTCTACGGCAAGGGAGGTGACCTTGTCCTCGCTGCCCTGGCTGTGCTGCGCCGTACGCACGACGCCGGGATTACCCTGACCGTTGTCGGGCCTGCGAGCTGGCCGCTGCCCGGCACCCCACCCGAGGGCGTTCGGTTTCTCGGCACCCTCGCTCCTAATGATCTCGCAGCGCTTTATGACAGCCACGACCTTTTGGTGGTGCCATCGAGGCACGAGGCCTTCGGCATCGTGTTCGCCGAGGCACTTGCGAGGGGGTTGCCGTGCATTGCACGAGATGCTTTCGCTATGCCCGAGATCGTGACGCCCGGTGTCTCCGGAGCCCTTGTCGCCGGTGACGACGAGCATGAACTCGCCGCCGCGGTCGCGGCGACCCTCGCCAATGACGCAATATATGAGGCCTGTTATGATCGCGCGCCAGAGATTGCCGCATATTTCTCGTGGGAACGTGCTGCCCAAGCGACGATTCAAATCATCACGCAAGCGCTCGGATCCACGGCTTAGGAAATCATCAATGCGGAATCTGACCTTTAAGACTCACATCCGGAATTGCCTTCGCGCGGTGGGTGTCGAGATTGTTGCCGTGAATCGCGGCAGCAATCTACTCGGGCTACACCTTAAAATGCTGTTGTCGGCGTACAAGATTTCCTGCGTCCTTGACGTGGGCGCGCACTGCGGTGAATACGGCATGTGGTTGCGCCGGAATGGCTATCGTGGTGACATCGTGTCATTCGAGCCAGTGCAGGAAAATTTCCACGATCTGGCCCGTGCCGCGGCCGGCGATCCGAGATGGCACTGTGTCAACTATGCGCTCGGGGCAGAGAATAACGTCGCCCCGATAAATGTTTCTTTCGCGACGGATTTCACCTCCTTCCGTAGACCTAACGCAGCGGGCCTAGCCATGTTCGGCCAAGCCCCTGCTGTCCAGCGGTCGGAGGAGGTGGAGGTTCGGCGGCTGGACGCGGTGCTAGATGCACTGCCCGTCGATGTCAGCCGGGGCCGGATCTACTTGAAGCTTGATACGCAGGGATGGGATCTTGAGGTTATAGCCGGTGCACACGGTGTTCTCGACCGGATTATCGCGCTTCAGACCGAGGTAGCTGTCCAGCCGATCTACGAAGGGATGCCCGTGATGGCAGATTCGCTCGCCGCGATTGCTGAGCGCGGCTTTGTTCCCTCTGGTCTTTTTCCGGTGAACATCGACCGAAGGTTTGCCCTGGTAGAACTCGACCTCGTCGCTGTGCGCGCGGTAGACGGAGCTGCTGACGGCCACGGCGCAGCCGCGACTGACGGGCCGGCCGCGCGAGCTTGACCCGGGCCCGCAGCCCATGGCATGCCGTCGCTGGGATGGGACGAGACTGCCGTCGACCACGCTGACACCATCAGTTTCAAGGACACCATCAGCCTCAAGCGTGCCGCGATCGGCTTGAGCGCGCCGGAGCGCGGTGACCCCGACAGATAACACGAACAGTCAGAAACAACACAAATCCATGACGCCGTCGTCTTCGGCGCGCTAAGTTCGTGACTCAGCTGTTATGAAAAGTCGTCTCAACCGCTCCGAAGGAGATGGACATGTCGGCGCACCGACGACTGGGACCCCGCGACGACGCGAACCAATACGACCGAGCGGACAACACCGGCCCGCGTCGGCGAAGCGGACGCACCCGGCGCGGCCATCCAGCGCTTTCGCGTTGCCGCAAGGGCATCATCGGAGCATCGGTCGCCGTCATCGCCGTGGCCACTGGCATCATCGTCGTGGGCACCGGTATCAAGGCGGTTCCCCTGCTGACGTCGGCCACGGCCACGACGAACACCATCAGGCAGGTGGGTACCGCGACCACCTTCGAGTCCGGCCCAACCACCACGGTCGTCACCAAGGTACCCGCGGGCACCGCTGCAGGCGACGTCCTGCTGACGTTCGTTGAAACCCGGCAGCGCTCCAGGGTCACATGCGCCTCTGGGGCCAGGCTGATAGTCAGCCGCAGCCACGGGACGGGAACCCGGCTGGCCGGATGCCTAAGCGTGACGGGCCGGTCCGTCCCCGCCGCAGTCCGGATTCGCATCTCTCCGTTGGGGCCGGTGGCCGCGGTCACCATGGCCTTCGCGGGAGTCGATCAAAGCACCCCGGTGGACGCCGTGGCCACTTCATCCTCGAGCACATCTCCATCGGTGACGGGGTCGAGCAATGACCTCGTCGTCTTCGGTCTCGGCTCATCCGGCCGGGCCGCGGTGGCGACCGCCCCGTCGGGAGCGCGACTGCAGGCCACCGTGAATAATTCTGCTTTCGCTCAGGTCGCCGCGGCCACGCGCTCCAGACAGCGAGGAACCGTGGCCGAGGGAAAATGGAGCCTCAAGCCCTCGTCGCTTCCGGCTGCCGCTACCGTGGCCTTGCTCGCGGCGCCGGTGACCGTGCCCAGCCCAACACCCACCTCCCCGACCGCGACCAGCCCAACATCTACCTCCCCGACCGCGACCAGCCCCAGCGACCCAGCGCCGACCGCCTCTCCGTCGGGGAGCCCAGCCACCTCTAGCCCGGCCGGCGCCTCCGCTCCAAGTTCTACGCCTACGCCGGTCCCCGCACCCTCAGGGCCTGCGTCCACGACTGCCCCATCGTCACCACCGGTGACCTGGTGTGAAAGCGGACTGCCGACCAGTCCTGACACGTCGGCGCCGGCGGGTTCGGTGACGGTGCCGGCGGGCGACGACAGCTCGGTCAACTTCGGCACCCCGGACACGACATACTGGTTCGCCCCCGGGTCCCACACCCTGGGTACCGGCGCTTACGACCAGATCCAACCTGCCGATGGCGATACCTACGTCGGAGCCCCCGGCGCCGTGCTCGACGGTCAGAACGTCAACCAGTCCGCCTTCGTCGGCAACTACAAGGACCTCGCCGACGAGAACGTCACCATCGAATACCTAACCATCGAGAACTTCCGTCCCAACCAGGCCGCTGGCGCCGTCAATAGCAACGGCAACAACGGCTGGACCGAGAAGTACGACCTCATGAAGGACAACAGCCCCGGTGCGGCCATGATGCTTGGCGGTGACAACGCTGTTTCCGACAACTGCCTCACCGGGAATGGCGAGTACGGGTTCAACGGCTACAGCTACGTCGATGAGACCTTCGGCTCGACGTTCACCGGTGGCGCCACCAACATCACCTTCACCAACAACGACGTGTCAGACAACAACACCCAGAAGACGCAGAGCGGCATCGAGGGCGGCGGCAAGTTCTGGCAGGACGGCGATGTCGTGGTCACCGGCAATTACGTCCATAACAACATCGACTCGCCGGGCATCTGGATGGACACTGACAACGCCGGCTTCCTGGTCCAGGGCAACTACATCTCGGGCAACGACGGCGAGGGCCTCATGTACGAGATCAGCTACAACGCTGACATTGTCGATAACACATTCGTCGACAATGCCGTCCCGGCAGGTGCGGGCAACAGCGGCTTCCCGACCGGCGCCATCTACATCAGCGAGTCAGGCGGCAACGCCTCGGTCCCCTCGACGTACGCTGGCGAGCTGACCATCCAGAACAACGTATTCCAGGACAACTGGTCCGGAGTCGTGATCTACCAGAACGCCAACCGCTACTCCGGCGACGGGCAGGATCCTGGCACGCTGACCCCCCCGAGCGGAACCAACGTCGATACCTGGATCAAGGACGCAGCCTCCGTCTGCCCCTCGAACCTGTCGAAAGCCTCGCCCATCGACTACAACTCACTGTGCCAGTGGCGGGCACAGAACGTGACGGTTCAGGACAACACCTTCGAGTTCAACCCATCCGACTCCATCTATGCAGGCAAGTGCACCGGTGCCAGCTCATGCGGCCAGAACGGCATCTTCTCGGTCTACAGCTCGACGTCGGCCTACCCCACCTGGAGTGTCTGCAACGACATCGCCAACAACCAGGACAACCACTTCCAGGACAACACCTACACCGGCCCCTGGAAGTTCATGTACTTCAACCAGGGGGACACGGAGGGGTGGTCTGCCTGGCAGGCTGGGGTGCACAACGTCGAAGACTCGGGTGACAATTTCGTGGGCCAGGACGGGGGGAGTATCTTCACCTCGTAGACAGCGGTCAACACCCTAAGAAGCATCCTCATCCCGGGACTTGCGCGGTTCCAGATGAGCCCACAGGTGCCAGCCCATGAGGGTCTCGCCCGGCAGCCGGTGTACCGGCAGAGGCGGCGCGTGCATGAAGCGCTTGTAGGTGCGGGTCACCCGGAAAGACGGGAAGTCGCGCTCGATGCGCCGACGGTCATAGACCAAGGCGTACGGATTCGCGGGCCCGTCGGTGTTGCGGTGGACGAACTCGTCGAGGCGCAGGTAACGGGCCAGTCCCCGGTCCCTCGCGTTGACGAGATGACCGGCCAGCGTCCCTCCGGTGGACTTGCTGCTCAGGATCCCGGCCTGGGCGAGCGGGTACGCCGTGAGCAGGGCGGCGCGGCGTATCAGGCCGATGGACACCAGGTAGTTCAGCGACCAGCGGGCGTACATCATGATGACCAGCTCGCCACCCGGGCGCAGTACGCGGTGGATCTCGCTTTGCGCCTGTTTTACCTCGGGCACATGATGCAGGACACCATGGCTGAACACCATGTCGAAGCTGTTGTCGGCGAACGGCAGGTCGAGCACGCTGCCCTGTCGCAGCTCCTCGAAGGGAAGCCCGCGCAGCGTCAGCCGGGTTCGGACCCTCTCCACCGCCTCGGCGGTCAGATCAACGCCGGACCAGCGGGCGCCCTGACGGACCAAGCGCTCAGACTCAGCGCCTTCGCCCAATCCGATTTCAAGCACCTGCTTGTCGGCCACGTTCAAGGCCTCGATGCAGGCCGGCAGGTGTCGCTCATTCCGGTAGCGGAACTGGTCGTAGTCGGTGAAAAACTTGTCGTAATCGCCCTGGAAACGGTCACGAAGGCCGCCGACCTGCGCGTCACCGCACGGATGTCCTTGCCAGAATTCCTTGATTGCTTGCTCGTTCATAAGATTTAAACAACTCCCATCCCCAAAGGCCGCCATTCGCAGGCGGGTATACCACGTAGCGCCATCTTCACGGCAGGCCGCTGCTTTCCAAGGACGGTATGAGCAGTGACGCAGCCAAGGTGAGGTCGAGAAGGTACGGTGATACGTCGGTGAAACCATCTTCGGTGAACGACGCCACCAGGCAGTATGTCACCAGGAAGAGCGCGAGCGCACGCCGTACGCCGCGCGGCTGGAAGTAGGCCGTGACGAGCATGAAGACCAGGATGATCGCACAGAGGACCACCCCGTAAAGGCCCTCCTGCTCGTAGGAAGACATCCAGTTGCTGTCGATGGGAAAGCCGTTGAAGGAGGCGTTTGACAGGCCGAAACCGAAGATCTCCTGGAACTTGTCGCGAGGAAAAGATAGGAGGGGACCCCACACCTCGGTGCGGCCGGTGAGGTTATCCAGGCCCTGCGCGCTTTGGCCTCGCGCCAGCCAGGTCGCGATGGCCGCCGAGGACGACATTATCGCGATTGCGGCAATCGCGCCCCCGGCCGCGAAGAGCTTGCGGACTCGGGCCTTAGCCACGATCAAGCTCAGGCCGGCGACCAGGAGGCTCGCGATCAGGGCCGCGAGCGCGGTCCTGGTGTGCGTAAGAACGAGCACAAACCCGCCCACGGCGACGGCGATTATGGTGATGCGGCCGCGCATGTAACCGCAGAACCAGAGAACGACGATGAGACCAATCGCTACCGCAGCGTAGTGGGCCACCTGGGTGGGCGGGATCGGCCATACCGCACCAGTCAGCCTGCCGTTAGCCAGGGCGTGGCCGGGAGACACGAACAGGCCGACAAGCACCGACCCAAGCGCCACCCACAGGGCCACGAGATAACAGCGCACCAGCAGCAGGTCACGCCGACCCCACCAGGGCGTCAGCAGCCACAACCCGGCCACCCACCCGGTCATCCGGGCGGTGCGGAAAAGAGTACCGAAAGTCTGAGGCGACACCGCGGTCAGGATGGTCCCCAGGACGAGCAAGCTGACCAGGCAGAGGAACACGTTGGGCCGCACGACGGCCTTGCGGTTGATCGTCAACGCCACCAGCAACGCTGCCGGCAGCGTCGCTTGCGCCACGCCCTTGCCTACTATCCCCGGGATAGGCAGAAAGGACGTGTGCGGGAAGAAGGTCAGCGTGTTGAAGAACAGCAGTCCCCAGGCAAGTCCGACCCTGACCTGCACCGAACGCTCGCTGCGCTCGGCCGCCTGGGCCTGAGTCAGCAATGCGACGCCGTCCCCGGGACGGAAGGCAACTCTGGAGTAAGTCATGAACCGTTACTCATTTCCACGCCGTCCAGTAGCGTCCGTTCCCCACCGCTCGTGAGCTCAAATGCAGGCCGCCGGAACTGGCGGACTGCCCCGACCACCTGGTACAAGACCCGCAGCACACTGACCCTGATACATCCACCATGCCGCAAGCGCGGCTTTGCCCGCCGTGAGGGAGCAGCGCGGGGCGTGTGCCCTGGCCCAGCGCTGCACCCGCGGGCTCAACTCTCCGGGCGTCCGGCTCTTCAGTGTAGGTAGTCGTTCGCGCTGGTCCAACGCCATACACCGCCGGGCAGCAGGCACCCGCCGGACGGCCTTATGCCCCCGATCCGGATGAAAACGGTCCCCCAACCGCGGTCCATATGTATCAAATCGGACTCTCAGATGATCCTGATGAGCGTCGTGTTGACCAAGACGAACGCCTGTGACAGGACCGCACTGGATGGCGAGGGGGGAACTCGTGGCTTCCGTAACTGATAGGGCATCCTCTGGTCTGAAGGACGGCAGCCCGTATGGCCGGGATGAAACGCCGGCGGTGGCCCCGCTCGGCCCGTGCGAGGGACCGGCTATCGCCCAGCCGAGTCAGGGTGCCGGCGCCAAGAAGACCCGGTCCGAAGAATCCTTCCGGAAGCAACTCTTCTTCGGTGATGTCGCCGCCATCTCGCTGGCCTGGGGGATTCCGATGCTCTTCCAGAGCCGGCTGCGCCCAGACCACTCGGTAGTCGTGTGGCTAGCGGCTGCTGTTTCGACGCTCGTGGTGCTTCAGATGGCCCACCTTTACCGGTCCTGGGTGTGCTCTGAGTTCTCCCGCCAGGCCGCCCGGATAGTCGCGGCCACGGCCGTGGGCGGGTTCGTGCTGGCGGCTTCCGGCTGGCTTTCCGGCGATCTCTCGTCCGTACCCGCCGCGCCCGCCGCAGAGGGAGCGGTAGGCGCCGCGGTATTGATCATCGTGCTGCGCTGGCGTTTCAGCAGGTGGCTGAAGAGTAAGCGGGCGGACGGGCACTTCCTGCAAACCGTGGTGCTAGTGGGTTCCAACGAGGACGCCGCGGCTATCTGGCAGATGCTCTCCGACGAGCCTGAGCTCGGCTACCAGGTCGGAGGCGTCGTGGGCAAGCAGGTCCAGATGCCACCCTGGCCAGGCATTCCGCACCGGTCGATGCTGGCTGACCTTCCGCAGCTGGTCGACGAGGTCGGTGCCGAAGGCGTGATCATCGTCGGCAGCGCCGTGACTTCGGCCGAGAGCGCCGCCGCGCTAGCGGTTAGCCTGGCCGGCGGGCTGCATGTCCAGTTCTGGCCCGGGCTGGCCGGAGTGCTCAGCAGCCGAATTCGCACCGCGCCTGTGTCCGGTCTGCCGATGCTCTACATCGAGGCGCACCGGCCGCCGGCCTGGCACCATGCGGCGAAGCGAGTCATCGACATCGTGACCGCCGCCGTCCTGCTTCCGCTGTCCGCGCCGGTGCTGCTGCTGGCCGCGCTCTGCATCCGCCTGGAAGACGGCGGGCCGGTCCTCTACCGGCACGCCGTGATCGGCAGGTACGGCGTTCAGACCGAAGTGCTCAAGTTCCGCACGATGGTGCCGAACGCCGCCCAGATGCAAGATCGCCTCGCGGAGATGAATGAGAGGGAGGGCGGTCCCCTGTTCAAGGCGTCCAACGACCCGCGGGTGACCCGGATCGGCCGCCTCTTGCGAGACACGAGCATCGACGAGCTCCCCCAGCTCTGGGATGTCCTGACCGGCCGCATGAGCCTGGTAGGACCGCGATTCGCCATGCCCAAGGAAGCCGCCCAGTTCGACGAGGAGCTGCAGCGGCGGACGGCCATGCGACCAGGGATAACCGGATTGTGGCAAACCGAAGCCAGGGACAACCCGTCCTTCAGTGCGTACCGGCGGCTGGACCTGCTCTACGTCGACAACTGGTCCCTCCCTCTGGACCTGGCCATCCTCGCGAACACGGCTCACGCCGTGACCGCCCGAGCGGTGCGGACCCTGCTTCCGGGAGGCGGTCATCGCAGGGAAATCCTCGCTTCCGGGGCGGCCAAGGCTTCGCTCGTCGAGACATCGGGAGCAGACAGTTGCTGAAGGCAAAGACGAAGGGGAACGGGTCCACTCGCATCCTGATCATCGTCCAGAACCTGCCGGTGCCGTTCGACCGCCGGGTCTGGCTGGAGTGCGGCACCCTGACACGGGCCGGTTACCGGGTAGCTGTGGTCTGCCCCAAGGGCCCGGGAGATCCTTCCTACCAGGTCATCGACGGAGTCGAGATCTACAAGTACCCGCCGTATTCTCCGGGAGGCGGCGCCGCGACATTCTTCGTCGAGTATGCCTACTCGTTCGTCGCCACCCTGTTCCAGTCGCTCAAGGCCGTCCGGGGCGGTCGCTTCGGCGCCGTCCAGAGCTGCAACCCTCCTGACATCTTCTGGCCCATCGGCGTTCTCTTCAGGCTCTGGCATGGCTCCCGGTTCGTGTTCGACCACCACGACCTTTGCCCTGAGACGTTCGAGTCGCGCTTTTCTGGAGGCTCGCCAGTGCTGTACAGAGGCCTTCGCTTCCTCGAGCGCCGTACGACTCGGCTCGCCGATCACGTCATATCCACCAATGAGTCGTACCGAAGACTGGTGATGGACCGTGATGGCGTCAAACCCGATCGGATGACGGTGGTACGGACAGGACCCGACTCCGACAAGCTGAGGGCGGCTGGAGCCGTTCCTTCGATGCGGCGAGGACGGGCGCATCTTGCCGCCTACATCGGCGTGATGGGCCCGCAGGACGGGGTCGACATCGTCATCAAGATGGCCGACGTCGTGGTCAACACGCTGAAGCGCACCGACATCTCATTTACCTTGATGGGATCGGGGGACTCCTTCGACGAGCTGGTCGCCTTGCGCGACCGGTTCGAGCTGAGGGATTTCGTCGAGTTCACCGGGCGGGTGCCCGACGATACCGTACGGGACGTCCTCTCGACCGCGGACATCGGCTTGTCGCCGGACCCCAAGAACCCCCTCAACGACGTGTCGACCATGAACAAGACCATGGAGTACATGGCGTTCGGACTCCCGGTCCTCGCCTTCGACCTTCGCGAGACGCGTGCCTCGGCGGCAGAGGCAGCTGCCTACGCCACTCCGAACGACGTCGAAGAGATGGCCCGCCTGTTCGTCGACCTGATCGACGACGAGCCTCGGCGGCGAAGCATGGGTTCCGCGGGCCGTCGCCGGATCGAGCAGAAGCTGGCGTGGAGCCATCAGGAGCCGCATTACCTGTCCGTCTACGACCGCCTGCTTGGGCGTGCGCCAGACACCCAGCGTGGCGGCGCCATCCATGCAGCTTGAGGCGGGCGGCCGGCCGCCCGAGTCCGCCGAAGAAGCTGCGCCGCCGAGTTCAGCAGCGGAGCCAGCCGGACGTCCTTCACCGCCAGCATCGCGCGCACAGAAGCGGCCAGGCAGCAGGGCGAGCCTCGCGTGGTACGTGCGTCGGATGGAGTGCATGTCACCGCAGGAGGTCGTGTGGCGGTCTTCCGATTTCCTCCGTCAGAGAGCCTGGCGGCCGAGGCAGGTCTCTATTACGTCGACGGCGTCACGGTATCCGGCTCGCCTGGCGCGGCGTGGGTACCGGGTGGCGCCGACGCCGGCGCAGGCCCCTCGCTTCGAGTCGCCCCTACCTGCCGGAGTCCTGGACGCCGTCCCAGCAGAGGACAAACGACGGCTACTCCGCACCGCGGACGAGATCCTGGCTGGCCGGTGGGACGTGCTGGGAGTCACCCGGCAGGATATGGCGGCTCCTGACTGGTTCCTCGACCCGCTGAGCGGCCGTCGAGCGCCGCAGGCCGAGTACTGCTTCAGCATCAATCATCGCAATGAGAACGTCACGGGCAACGTGAAACAGGTCTGGGAGCTCTCGCGCCACCATCACCTGACCGTCTTGGCCGGTGCGTATGCGTTGACCGGCGACCGCCGCTACGCCGAGCGAGCCGGATCCCATCTCCAGTCGTGGTGGCAGGAAAACCCGTTCCTGTCCGGGATTCACTGGACCAGCGGGATCGAGCTCGGGATCCGGCTGATCTCTTGGGTCTGGACCCGGCGACTGCTCGACGGCTGGGATGAAGTCCAGGGCCTGTTCGAACAGAACGAGCTGGCCCGCAAGCAAATCTGGTGGCACCAGACCTATCTGTCCGGGTTCCGTAGCCGCGGCTCGTCAGCCAACAACCATGTCGTCGCCGAGGCGGCCGGACAGCTGGTGGCCGCGCTGGCGTTCCCCTGGTTCGAGGAGAGCACCGCCTGGGCCGATGAGTCAGCCAGCCTGCTCCGGCAGGAGCTCGCCAGCAACACATTCCCCAGCGGGGTGAACCGGGAGCTGGCCTTTGACTACCACGGTCTGGTCGCAGAGCTGGGCCTGATCGCGTCAGTCGAAGCCGAGCATGCCGGGCGGCCCCTCCCCGACGCGACCGGCCGCTCCCTGTGCCGCATGCTCGATGTCGCCGCCGCCTGCTTGGACTCCGGGCTCCGGGCGCCCCGTCAAGGCGACAGCGACGAGGGCCGGGCCCTCGTGATCGGCTCACCAGAAAGCAACCGCTGGGAGGCGCTGCTGGCCCTCGGGCAGGCGCTCTTCGGTGCCCCGGAGTGGTGGCCGCCAGCGCAGCCGGGCATCGCCAGCACGCTTCTGTCGGCGCTGGCCCGGCGCCGACACGAGCCCGATCGACCGGCCAGGCGACCGTGGCACTTCGACGACGCCGGGATCACGATCTTCCGGTCCGGGTCGGCCGATGGTCCCGAGATCTGGTGCCGCTGCGACAGCGGACCCCACGGGTTCCTCTCTATTGCGGCCCACGCCCACGCCGACGCTCTGTCCATCGAGGTCCGCCACGACGGGACCGAGATCCTGACCGACCCCGGCACGTACTGCTACAGCAGCGATCCACCGTTCCGCCGGTATTTCCGATCGACGATCGGTCACAACACGCTCGAAGTGCGCGGACAGGACCAGTCGACCTCCGGTGGTCCGACCATGTGGATACGTCATGCTGAGTCGCGCCTAACGAGCCTCGAGTCGCCACCCGACGGGGATGAAGGGCGCTGGGTGGCAGAGCACTACGGCTACCGGACGCTCGACCCACCGGTGACGCACCGCCGGACAGTGGAGTTCCAGGGAAAACAACGCTTCATCGAGATCACCGACGAGGTCGACGGCACCGGTCGCCTCCCTGTCCGATTGGCATTTCACTTGGGGCCAGCTGTCGACGTGAACCTGGACGGCTGCGTCCTCATCCTGCGGTGGCAGGACACCGATGGCGGCGAGGCGACGGCCACGATGACCCTGCCGTCGTCGCTCAGCTGGTCGTTGGTCCGGGCGTCGAGCGACCCGGTGCTAGGTTGGTACTCTCCGGCGTTCGGACAGAAGGTCCCGGCCACCGACGTGATCGGGGTGGGATCCGCCACCGCGGGCTCGTCGCTGCGGACGCGTCTCGCCTTCTGAATCCGGCCCGGACCACAGGATCCTGATAGACGTCGGGCCGGCTATCTACGGCCAGCCGAGGTCGTCGGCTGGGACACGGCTCCGGTCGGTGTGGCGCTGAATTCCCGCATCGACGTGCGGAGTTGCTGCCAGGTAATCAGCGCGCCTACCCATGCCCCTGCGGCATAGCCGATCATGGACCCGGATACCCCGTCCACGGCAGCTCCCGCGACACTGAGGACGACGCTCACCGTCGTTCCGACAACCATGGAGCGAAGACTTCGCCGCGCGGCTCCCAGGGCATGCAATCCCGCGCCCGCGCCGGTACCGGCACATGCGCCTACGACGCACAACGTGATCGGCAATACCAAAGGATAGGTCGGTTTCCAGATGCTTCCGAGCATCAGGTGGCCGAGTCCTCTCGGTAGCGCCACGAGGAGGACGACTCCCCAGGCCAGCGCCAGGATGCCGAGGCCGCCGCTGAGCATCAGGCAGAAGAGCGGAAGATGCCGAGGCGAGCGCCGCAGGACCCGGGCCGCCTCGGGCAGCGCGACCAGCCCCATACCGAAGTAGAGCACCATGAACGGGCCCATCAGCGTGGTGGCGGCCTGCACGTAGCCGACCGCCGCCAGCCCCAGGATGAAGCCGACGCCGTAATTCCGGAGCTGGCCCGCCGCGCTGCTGGTAGTTCCCTCCGCCATGTAGCGCGGCCCGAGATCGCGATGACGGTACACCCATTCCCACGCCCCTGACAGCCGGGGCACGGTGCGGGCCTGCAGGGGGCCGATTGCCGCCGCGGCGGTCGCCGCGACACCCCAGGTGAAGACGACCCAGAACACGTCCGCGTGACCGGTTTTCCGCAGCAGCACGAGAGCGGGAATCAGGATCACCAGCCACAGCGTGTCGTTGAGGAGGGCCTGACTTCCGCGGCCGAGCGCGAAGAACGAGTACCGCCAGCTGTCTTGCAGCGCTAGTCCGGGCATGGTCAGCCCGAGGGCCAGGAACGCCAGCCGGGCCGTGCCGCTGAGCAGCGCGGCCACGACGATGATGACGGCTCCGGTCGTCAGGCCCGTCGTCACGGCGGTGCCGGTGCACCTGGTGATGGCTCGCCGCCATGTCGGTATATCCGTGCCGCTGAACCTGACCAGGAGCGGATCGGTAGCCAGGCCGCGTGAGGCGTTGAGCGCGAAGCCATAGGTCACGTAGGCCAGGGCAAAGGCCCCGTACTGGACCGCCCCCAGCGTGCGGGCGATGTAGATGTTGACGGCGAAGTTGCTCAGGCTGGACATCGCCTGGTCGACGACTCCCCAGCTGAGACGTTGACATGCCTGCCTGATCAGCCGCAAAGTCGTCGCGCTCGGCCGCTGGGCGGCCGACAAGGCCATCAGTCAGCCCTTTGGCGTGATCTCGGCATCAGGGGCCTGCCTGCCCGGCCGCCTGCCGCCGCAGCATCTCGTCGACGGTTCCGGCCGAGAGCAGTTCACGGATCCGTCGGAGCCGTACGAACCGGGACGACAGGAAATCCTCATACGTCAGGCCGTGCTTGGAGTAGACGCCGACGAGCTCGTCGATTCCGTCCCGGACACTCCAGTGCAGCCGGAGGTCAGGGAAAGTCCCGGTCAGCTTGGAGAAATCCACGCGGTAGTTGCGCAAGTCGGGTCCGGCGCTTGCGGCCAACGACACCGTGGAGCCAGGCACAGCCTCCCTGACCAGCTCGGCGATGTCCCGCACCTGTACGTTATCTTCCTGACGCCCAACGTTGAATGCTTCGTCGTGCACGAGCTCACGCGGGCCCTCGAGCACGGCCAGGAACGCCCTGCTGATGTCCTCGATGTGCACCAGTGGCCGCCACGGCGTGCCGTCGCTCTCCAACCGCACCTCCCCGGTCGTCATCGCCACTGCCGTGAGGTTGTTCACCACGATGTCCAGGCGAAGCCGGCCGGACGCGCCGTAGGCAGTGGCGTTGCGGAGGTAGGTCGGGCTGAAGCTGTCGTCCGCTAGTTGCGATAGAGCGCTCTCCGCTTTGACCTTGCTCTCGCCGTACGGCGAGACGGGAAACAGGTCGGCGTCCTCCGCCACCGCCTGGGAACCGGCCGCGCCATACAGGCTGCAGGACGAGGCGAACAGGAAACGCTCGACTCCGGCCTGCTTGGCCGCCTGGGCCAGGTGCAGCGTCCCGTCCAGGTTCACCGAGTACGTGGCCGCCGGGTTGAGATCGCCCAGCGGGTCATTGGACAGCGCGGCCAGACACAATACCGCGTCGAATCCAGCCAGCTGGCCGGCCTGCACGTCCCTCACGTCTTGCGGGCGCCACCGTACGTCTTCCGGGGCGGGACCGAGGTCGCATCCCTCGTACAAGCCGAGGTCGAGCCCGTCGACCTCGTGCCCGGCAGCACGCAGGAACGGCACCAGGACAGCGCCGATGTAGCCGCGGTCGCCCGCAACGAGAACTCTCAACCGCGTACCCCCGGCTCGGAATATGAACTCGACGGCACTTGGCCACGTCTGCTCATGTTTACAGGATCTGCCGCCCTCGTGTCCTGATACCTTCCCGCACGTGACCTCCGGGAAATATTAACTAACGAAGCGAACCAAGGGTCTGCCGTATCAACATCGTCTGCTCGGTGCTCCAGTGAGGGTGAAGCCACGCCTCCTGACTATCGTCCAGAACCTGCCGGTGCTCCTCGGCCGACGGGTGCGGCTTGAGTGCCAGGCCCTCGAGCTGACCGCGGAGGCCTAGGTGTGCGGTATCGCCGGCTGTTACCAGCAGGCCGATGGTTCCAAGCTCGTGGACATCATGACTGAACGGATCGCCCACCGGGGTCCCGACGCGTACGGGATGTGGAACCACGAGGACGACCGGGTCTCGATCCAGCTCGGCCACCGGCGGCTCTCGATCATCGACCTGTCCGCCGCGGCTGACCAGCCGCTGTCCAAGCACGGGCTGACGCTCGTCTACAACGGCGAGCTCTACAACTACAAGGAGTTGCGGGCCGAGCTGGCCAGCCGTGGTGCCAGCTTCGTCACCTCCTCAGACACCGAGGTCGTGCTCGAGGCGTGGCGCCACTGGGGACCGGCGTCGCTGCCCCGTTTCCGCGGTATGTTCGCCTTCGCCTTGGCCGACTCCAAGACCGGTGAGCTGTTCCTGGCGCGTGACCCGTTCGGCATCAAGCCGCTGTTCTACCTGCGGCGGGGTGCGGGCGCGCTGTTCGCCTCCGAGCTGAAGGCACTGGTCTCGGCGGTCGGACCTGAGCTGCGGATCGAGCCGGGCGCCCTGGTGGCGTCGATGCTCTATTACTGGGTGCCCGAGCAGTTGTGCGCGATCGAGGGTGTGCGCAAGCTCCCCGCCGGTTCCTGGGCGCGTTTCAGCCCGGACGGGCGCGAGCACCTGGAGCACTACTGGCGGGTCGCGGACGTGGCCCGGGAGGCCGAGGGGGCCCCCGCGCCGGACCTGGACCGGGTGATCGAGGAGTCGGTCGCCGCCCACCTGGTGGCCGACGTGCCCGTGTCCAGCTTCCTGTCCGGCGGCCTCGATTCCAGCATCATCACCGTGCTCGCGCACCGCGCCGCCCAGGAGATCGACGCCTACACGATCACCTTCCGGCCGGAGGACCAGCGGCTGGAAGCCATGCCGGACGACGCGGTCTACGCCCGCAAGGTCGCGGCGCAATTCGGGATCAAGCTGCACGAGATCGAGATCTCGCCCGACATCGTCGACCTGCTGCCGCGCATGGTGGACGCGCTGGACGAGCCGATTGGCGACCCAGCCGCCATCAACACGCTGCTGATGTGCGAGGCGGCCCGAGCGCGCGGGGTCAAGGTGGTCCTGTCCGGCATGGGCGCGGACGAGCTATTTGGCGGCTACCGCAAGCACCTGGCCTGCGTGATGGCGAGCCGTTACGGCCAGCTGCCCGGGCTGCCCCGGGCAGGCGTGCGGTTCGCGGTCGACCGGGTCCCGGTGAGCGTCCAGGGCCGGGGGCTGCGCTACGCCCGCTGGGCCAAGCGCTTCATGACCTTCGCCGAACTGCCCGAGGAGCCGCGGTTCCGGCGCAGCTACACGCTGTACGATGCGGACGACCTGGCCGGGTTGCTGAGCCCGGACCTGCGTAGCCAGGTGGACCAGGTCATCGACGGGCACCGCGACATCTACACCGACAACTCGCTGCACGACGAGGTCAACCGGATGTGCCTGGCCGATGCGCGCCTGTTCCTGCCCGGGCTCAACCTCGCCTACACCGACCGGGCCAGTATGGCGGCCTCGGTCGAGGTCCGTGTCCCGTTTGTGGATCCGGTCGTGGCGCAGGCGGCGTTCGCCATCCCGGGCCGGGACAAGATACGGAACCGGCAGGGCAAGGTAGCGCTCAAGCGGGCCGCGCAGAAATGGCTTCCGCATGAGATCGTCTACCGGCCCAAGGCCTCCTTCAGCGCCCCGCTTCGCGCGTGGGTTCGTAACGATTTGCAGGAGGTCATCAATGACGTTCTCGTCCGCGGTGAGCTCGTCGGCTCCGAGATGATCCGGGCCGACGCGCTGGATCGCCTGATCCAGGACGAGCGGGCGGGCCGCGAGGACAACGCGAAGCAGATATGGCAGCTGCTGACGATGGAGCTGTGGTATCGCAACATGCGGTCCGCAGGCGTTTCGGCATAACTGGACAAGGACACCATGAAGCAGATCGCACAGAACTATAAGTCCGGGGAGCTCATCGTCTTGGACGCACCGGTCCCAGCGTGCCGTCCGGGCGGCGTCCTGGTGCAGTCGCTGTTCTCGCTCATCTCCACCGGCACCGAGATGATGAAGGTCCACGAGGCCAGCCTGTCCATGGTCGGCAAGGCGCGGGCCCGGCCGGACCAGGTGCGCAAGGTGCTGGACACGGTGGCGCAGCAGGGCGCGATGACGACCTACAAGAAGGTCATGAACCGGCTGGACTCCTACACTCCGCTGGGCTACTCGCTGTGCGGAGTCGTCGTTGAGGTCGGCGCGGGGGCCGAGGAGTTCAAGGTCGGCCAGCTGATCGCGGCGGCAGGCAACGAGTACGCCTTGCACGCCGAGTACAACTGGATCCCGGTCAACCTGTGCGCCGCGGTGCCGCGGGGGGTAGCCCCCGAGCACGCCGCGTTCTCCACCGTGGGTGCCATCGCCATGCAGGGGGTCCGCCGCGCCGAGCCGCAACTCGGCGAAACCTCCCTGGTCATCGGCCTCGGCCTGGTCGGCCAGCTGCTGGTCAGGCTGCTGGTCGCGGCCGGGATCCGGGTCGTCGGACTGGACATGATCGAGGCCCGCTGCCGGCTGGCTGAGCAGGCGGGCGCGGTGCTGTGCGCGGCCCCGGACGACGAAGGCC
>Ga0302326_10003126_pt1 | contig 39304 bp, 31 predicted proteins | sample Palsa_T0_3_FD_202264 | JGI IMG/M metagenome (GOLD analysis project Ga0302326, IMG submission 202264) | Peat permafrost microbial communities from Stordalen Mire near Abisko, Sweden - Palsa_T0_3 | ecosystem: Environmental > Terrestrial > Soil > Palsa > Peat permafrost | place: Sweden: Abisko... | reverse complement strand
CCGAGGTTGACGCCATCCAGAAGGCGGTCGCCGACGGTGTCTCGACGGAGCACCTATGAGCGAGGAGGTCCTGCGCGTTGACGGGATCAGCGTCTCGCTGTCCGGTCGCCATATCCTCGAGGACGTCTCGTTTGGGATCAACGCCGGCGAGTTCACGGGGCTCATCGGCTCAAACGGCGCCGGCAAGACCACGCTGCTTCGAGTGGTCCTGGGGCTCCAACGACCAGGTCGGGGTCAGGTGCTGATGAGAGGCCGGGCGCTCTCGCGCGGCAATCGCTCGGTCGGCTACGTTCCCCAGAAGGTCGTGCTCGACCCCGACATGCCGATGCGAGCCCGCGACGTGGTGGCGCTCGGTCTGGACGGTCATCGATTCGGCATCCCGCTGCCGTCGGCGCGGCGGCGGCAGGCCGTCGACGAGATGCTTCGTGCCGTCGACGCCCAAGCTTTCGCCGAGGCTCGGGTCGGTGAGTTGTCCGGGGGGGAGCAACAGCGGGTCCTCATCGCCCATGCGCTCATCGGCCGTCCTGCGTTGCTCCTGCTGGACGAGCCGCTGGCCAACCTCGACCTGCGGAGCGCTCAGGAGATCGTGGCCCTGCTGGACCGGATCGCCGACGAGCATCAGGTCGCGGTGTTGCTCTCCGCCCATGAGATCAACCCGTTGTTGCCGGTGATGGATCGCGTCGTCTATCTCGCGGGTGGGAGAGCGGCGAGCGGGACGACCGACGAAGTGATCCGCAGCGACGTGTTGAGCGGGCTGTACGGCCATCACGTCGATGTCCTCCACGTGCACGGACGCGTGCTCGTCGTGGCCGGAGCTTGACCGGGTGCGCCAGCTTTATCGGTGGGTCTTCGAGCCCGGCTTCTTCTCCAGCCAACCGGTGCACGTGGCCCTCGTCCTCGGCGCCATCGTCGCCGTCGTCTCCGGCGTCGTGGGCATCTTCACGGTCGTGCGCGGTCAGTCATTTGCCGGCCACGCCCTGACCGATGTGTCAACCGCCGGTGGATCGGGCGCCTTCCTGGTCGGGATGAGTCCGGTGATCGGGTTTGTGGGCCTTGGGGTCGTCGCCGCCGTGGTCATGGACCTCATCGGAGCCCGCCGAGAGCGGGGGCGGGATCTGGCCACGGGGATCGTGCTCGGTGCGTCGATCGGGCTGGCCGCTCTCTTCCTCTACCTGGACACCACCAAGTCGGCGACGACCGGCGCCGCCCAACACATCCTGTTTGGGTCGATCTTCACGACCGCCCCCGGCACCGTCCCCGTCGTGGTGGGGTTTGGTCTTGTGGCTCTCGCCATTGTCGCCCTGCTCTATCGACCGATGTTGTTGAGCTCGGTGAGTGATGACATTGCTGCCGCCAGGGGGGTGCCTCTCGCCCGTGTCGGGGTCCTCTTCATGGTGGCACTGGCCGTCGCCGTCGGACTCTCGTCGCTGGCCATCGGCGCCATTTTGTCGACCGCCCTTCTCGTCGGTCCGGCGGCGACCGCGCTCCGCCTCACCAAGCGTGTTGGTCCGGCGATGCTCCTCGCCAGTGGGATCGGGGTGGGAGGCACCTGGCTCGGGGTGCTCCTCGCGTACGACAGCTCATCGTGGGGGTCGAGCCACGAGGGCCTGCCTGTCAGCTTCTTCATCGTCGCCGTCCTGTTCGTCACCTACCTCGCCGTCAGCCTCTCACCTCGTACCGGCCGGAGGAGCTAGGGCCATGTGGGGTGGCGTCATGACCGACACCTGGCTGGTGGCCACGCTGGTGGCCGTCATCGCCGGCGTCGTGGGGTTTTTCGTCGTCCTGCGGGGGGCTGCCTTCCCCGCCCACGCCATCCCCAACGGGGCCTTCGCCGGCGCAGCCGCCGCCTACGTTCTCGGCTTCAACACCCTCGTCGGGCTCGGTGTCTGTGCGGTGCTGTCAGCGCTCGGCATTGGCACCCTCGGCCGGCGTGGGCGCCACGACGTGGTGACCGCCCTGGCCCTGGTCATGTTGCTGGCGGCGGGTGCGGCGTTGCTCAGTCACAGCACCGAGTACCAGCCGCAGATCTACTCGCTGCTCTTCGGGGAGGTCCTCGGTGTCAGCCGTCAGGAGCTGGTCCCGGTGGCCGCACTCGGGGCTGTCTGCCTTGGGGCACTGGCCGTGCTGTACCGACCGCTCATGCTGTCGTCGATCGTCCCCGAGATCGGCGAGGCCAAGGGCGTAAGCAGCCATCGCATCGAGTTGGCGTTCCTCGTCGTGGTCGCCGTCGCGACGACGATGACGGTCCCGGTGGTCGGTGCCCTCCTCATCTTCAGCCTCATGATCGGGCCGCCCGCGGCCGCCCGGTGCTTCACCGACCGTCCTCTCGCCGCCCTGCCCCTCTCGGTAGCCATCGCCCTCGCGACCGTCTGGGTGGCGATCGCTGCGTCGTACGAGACCAACTGGCCCATCGGCTTCTTCGTCGGCACGATCGGAGCCCTGGCCTACGGCGTCGGGCGCGGCTGGATGGCCTGGCGCCGAGGCCGGACCGTGCGGGGCTCCCGCGCCTCGACCAACATAGGGGCATGGCCTGGGTCGGCACCGGGGTGGACCGCTGATGACGGTGGCTGATCGGCGCCCCGTCGGGGATGGACCGCACGCCGAAGTGGCGGCCCGTCTCGCCCGGGTGGACCAGCGCTATACCCCGGCGCGTCGAGCCCTCGTGGCGGCCCTCGCCAACGCCGGGCGGCCGTTGAGCATCCCCGAGTTGCTCGCCGCCACCCCGGCCATCCCCCAGAGCTCGGCGTACCGCAGCGTGACGGCCCTCATCGACGCCAAGGCGGTCCGGCGGGTCGCCGGCAGCGACGACCATGGGCGCTTCGAGCTGGCCGAGGACCTGGCCGGCCATCATCACCACCTGATCTGCGGAGGCTGCGGCCAGGTACTCGACGTGGCGGCTTCGCCTCGGCTCGAGCGAGCCCTGGCCGAGGCGGCCCGGGTCGCCGAGGAGGAGACCGGCTTCTCGGTGGACGACCATCGCATGGATCTGGTCGGCACGTGTCGTGACTGCCGGGACGGCAAGAGCCCGCCGGACGGTGGCCCTTAGGGGCAGGGCTCGTAGGCGGGCTCGGCGCCATCGATGGCGCTGGCCACGGCGTCCCAGATGGTCGCCGACGTCGTCATGCCGGCTGAGCTGGGCTCGTCCATGTTGGTGGTGACGGTCAGCGTGATGTCCCGTGACGCGTCATGCCAGAGCTCACTCTCGAATCCGCCGTAGTCGCCGCTGTGACCGAGCCACGTGCGACCGTCGTAGGTGGAGCTCTCGGGGCCGAGGCCTTCGCCATCGCCATCGATGGTCGTCATCTGAGCCAGTGTGGCCGGCGCCACGAGTCGGCCGTCGAAGAGGGCGTCGCCGAAATGGGCGATGTCGGTAGCCGTGGAGATGAGGCCTCCGTCGGTCCACACCGGGCCGACGGTCCCCGAACTGATGCCGTAGCCGGGAACCCACTGGTCGGTGGCGGTCGACCCGTCGTCGTATGAGTACGGGTGGGCGAACACGTCCGAATCGGATGGCGGAGAGACGAACGACGTGTCGGCCAGGGCGAGCGGGAGGGCGATATCGGTCTGGAAGTCGGACTCGACCGAGGCGCCGCTCACCATCTCGAGCAATCCACCCAGCACCACGTAGTTGGAGTTGGTGTAGCTGTATTTGATGCCGGGGGCAAACGCCGCGGTGTGGAGTGAGGCGATGACCTGATCGCGGCTCCACACGTGCTCCGGATCGTTGAAGTCAGTCTGGATGACGGGATCGTCCAGATATTCGGGAAGACCGCTGCGATGATCGAGGAGCATCTTGACGGTGATGGTCGAGGCATCGGGGACCTGCGGGTAGAACTGGGCGAGCGGCGTGTCGAGGCTGAGCTTGCCGGCTTGGACCAGCAGCATGATCATGGTGGCCGTGAACATCTTGGTCACGCTCTGTAGGACGTACCGAGTGTCGGGCGTCACGAGATTTCCCGTGGCTCGGTCGGTGACGCCGTCGACACCGGACCAGGCGAGATGTCCACACGCATAGAGGGCGCCCTGCGCCCCGGGTGCGCCCGCTTGTTGGACGCCTTGCGCCAGGGCGGTGTTGAGGGTCGCGGCTGACACCGGTTGCGGCGGTCCGCTCCCGGCCTCCGACCCGGCGCCGCCGGTGTTGCCTGACGAGCCGCACGACGCCGCGACCATGACGACCAGTGCTGCGGCCCCTACCCGTGTCGGCCGCACGACCGGCTAGCGGCCAGTACGGGCGGCTTTGGCCCCACCAATGCCGAATGCGGCGAGGCTCATCTCCTTCGCCAAGGTGCGAGCGTCCACCTGCTCGATCCTGTGGCAGTCGGGCATCCCTGTGATGAGAGTCAGGACCAGATCGACCCGGACGTCCGCCTCCGCTGCTGAGATCTCGGGCCGTGCCCCCATGAGGGCCTCGCGCCAGTGAGTGACGTAACGCTCCCGTCCTGCCCGGCACTCGGCGCGCACCGACGGGCTCACCGACCGCAGCTCATTCACAAACAGCCCGATGAAATGGGGCGTGGACAGGGTTGCGTCGATCAGCCCGTCGATCACATGCTCGAGCCGGACCCTGGGCGAGACCGACTCGGCGGGCATGGCCAGCAAGCGCCCGAGTAGCTGGCTGTTGGCCCACAACGCCGCGGTGTCGAGGATCTCCTGCTTGTTGCGGAAGTGCCGATACACCGCCGTTGTCGAGACGCCCACGGCGGCGGCGATCTCCTCGACGGATGTCGCTCGGTACCCCTTGGCGTGAAACAGGCCGACGGCGGCCAGGAGCACCTCGTCATGGCGCTCGGGCCGGCGCTTACGACGGCCGCCGAGCCCAACCTCAGGGAGACGGGTGAGCGCCGGAGCCGGTCCGGGCGGCGCCGCCTTGGGCCCAACCCGAGCACCGCCCTTCGACGCCACAGCGCTCAAGCTATCACGGGGGCTTGCCCCCAACATCAATCGCGCCTAACGTTCATGGCTAGTAACCTTTGAGAGAGAGAGAAGGACCGATGGAGTTGACACGATGGAGTTGACCCCCTTGCCGGTGCCGCTCGCCGAGCGGGTTGAGTTCGCCTCGTCGGCATGGCTCGACGCTGCGCGCGCCTACCTCGAAGCCGGCGTGGCGGCCCATGCGGCCAGCCTGGCCGGCTGCCACCTGCGGGTGTGCGAGGTTTACACCGATCCGCCCGCTCATCTCGGCTACGGAGGGGAGCCGGCGGCGTTTCACCTCTGCATCGACGATGGGGTCGTGACCGTCGGTGTCGGTGAGATCGACGACGTGGATATGAAGGCGCAGGCCGACTACACCAAGGCCGCCGCGGCGGTGAGCGCCGTTTGGGAGCAGCTCCCGGCACGGCGCGCTCGAGTCGTGCGGGAGTTGGACCACCGCGAGGGGGGACCGGTCTTCGCCATCAAGGGGCGCATCGATCAGTCGTCGCCCGCCGCTCAGGTCATCGCCGGGCTCCATGACCACATGGCCCGCCGCACGCTCTCGAGTCCCGATCTCGACCATCGTCTGGAGCGCCTCGGTCTGAACCCGCGTGTCGCGGACCTCGACCGAGATGGGTACACCATCTTGGAGGGAGCCTTCAGCGCCGACCTGGCGGACGAGTTGGCCGCGACCCTCCGCCAATTGATCCTGGAGGGGCCGGCGCCCCACCTGACCGCCGCCGTGCTCCTGGCGCGCGGCGAGATCTTCGAGGAGGCCGCTCAGCATCCCTGGGTCCTGGCCTTGGCCGAGTCGCTGCTCGGGCCCGGCTTCACCCTCAGCCAGAGTCTGGCCTTCCGCAAGGCGGCAGGCATCGACACCCACCAGCTCCACACCGACTATCCGCTGATCCCGGAGCCGTACCCGGAGTTTTGTCTGGCCGTAACCACGGTGTGGGCTCTCGACGACTTCACCGAGACCTCCGGCCCCACTGTCGTGGTGCCCGGTACCGCCAAGCGCAACCGACTCCCTTCGCCCGGAGCCGAGCGGGACGCCGTCAAGATCGTCATGCCCAAGGGCTCGATTGCGATGTGGCACGGCGCCACGTGGCACGGCGCCGCCATCCGCGAGGACGAGGGCGAACGATTGACGCTGCACAACACGTATCAGCGGTTCTTTACCCGGCCCTTCGACCGGTATGCCGACATCGACCAAGCCGTCCTGGAGCGCAACGCGCCGATCGTCACCACCTTGTGCGGCCTCGACGATCCCTTCGAGAAAAACACGTTCAAAGGCCCCAACCGCCAGCGGCTCAACTACGCCCGGGCGCACTACAGCGCGACAGGGGTCTGAGGCGGGCGGGTTGACCGTCGTCTTGACGCTAGAAGGCGACGCCCGCCAGCGCGGTGAGGCGTACGGCGAGCAGGCCAAAGACCTCATAGCGGAAGCGGCGGAGCGGTGGACGAGCGACGCCGGCACGAGCTATCGCAACCTTCTGGACGAGCTCGTCGATCGCAGCAGCTTCCGGACGACGGCGACGCGCTTCAGTCCTGGGCTGGTCGCCGAGGTCGACGGCATAGCCCGCGCGTCCGGTGTCGACCCGAGGCTGGTCTGGGCGCTCAACCTGTTGGACGAGGACTGGTGGACCCGTGGGCACCTCGCGGCCGCCGAAGCGTGCAGCGGGCTCGGCATCCGTCCCGGTCCAAACCAGCCGGCCCTGATCGCGCAGAACATGGACCTGCCGGGCTGGCTCGACGGGCTTCAGGTCCTACTCGACATCCGTCCCACCGATGGCGAGCCCAGGGTGCTGGCGCCGTCGTACGCCGGCATGGTGGCGACCAATGTCCTCAACGAGCATGGCGTCGGTGCCTGCGTCAACACCCTTAGCCAGCTCCCGACGAGCAACGCCGGTCTGCCCGTCGCCTTCATGGTCCGCCTCCTCGCCGCGCAGCGCTCCTTCGCCGATGCCGCCGAGGTGCTCAGGACGACGCCCCACGCATCCGGGCAAAACTTCATCCTGGGCGCACCGACCGCCGTCGCCGACTTCGAGTGCGGAGCGGGCACGATCAGCGAATACGCCCCGCACGCCGGGCGCCTGGGCCACACCAACCACCCGATAGGCCAAGACTCGAGTGGCGCCCCTTCCGGTCCTGGCGCGCTTTCCAACTCCGAAGTCAGGTTTGACACCCTCCAACAGCGCCTGGCGGATGCACCCCCGACCCTCGGGCTGGCCGACGTCGCCGCCATCCTCCGGGACAGGCCGCTCTGTCGGGGCGCGGACGGCGACACCGGTTTCACCTTCTACTCGGTGGTGATGGAGCTCACCGATCGGCCTGTCCTGCACCTGACGAGCGGGCCGCCCAACCTCAGTCCCTATGCCTCGTGGGACTTCGGCGACAGCTCAGAGCACCTGTAGCTCCAGCCGAGACGGTGTGGCCGGGCCCCACGCCAGCCGTTGGACGGCCTTGACGCCGACGGCGTCGGTCCCTTCGGGATGGCCCGTGTTCATATTGCGGTCGTACGCGGGGAAGTTGCTCGACGTCACCTGAAGCCTCATCCGGTGCCCCTGCTTGAAGATGTGGCCGATGGGGGACAGGTCGACCACGAGCTCGAAGGGCTCGTCAGGCTCGATGACGAGCGGCTTGTCGGTACCTTCACGCCACCGCATCCGCACGATGTTGTCGCTCACGTTGTGAGACAGACCCGACGGATCGACGTCGCACAACTTCACGACGAAGTCCGTGTCGACGACGTTGGTCGTCAGATGTAGCGCGACCCGCGCGTCACCAGCGACCTCGAGCGCCTCGTCCAGCGGGGCCGACGTGTACACGAGAACGTCGGCTCGGGACTCGACCCGCCGCTGATCAAAAGGCCCGGGCAGCGACCCGCCAACTCGGAAGAAGCGGCCGCCGAAGGACGGCACCGGGTCAGCCGGATCGTAGGTGTAGACGTCCTCCCGGTCCTCGTCGGGCGCTTCGAGGCTGAGGCGACCGTCCCCATCGACGCCATTGGCGCCTCCGCCGCCGCTCAGGTGCCACGTCTGCCACGACGTGTCGGGCGGTGGCCAGGTCTCGGCCGTCTTCCACACGTTGGCCCCAGTCACCAACCAGGTGGCACCGGCCACGCTCGCGTCGGCGTCGGCTTTGAGGTGGCGGTCGAAAAACCGGAGTTGGAGCTCCGCCAACCCGAAGTTGAGGGCACTGGACTGCTGGCCGAACGACCGCTCGCCGATCGTCTCGAGCGTGACGCAGTGCTCCCACGGTCCCCACACCACGGCGCTGCCGGCCCGGCAACGCTCGCCGGCTTCGACGAGCAAGCGGCTGAAGATCTGGGCGCTCCCGAGCGGATCGATGTCGTACCAACCCCCGACCATGAGGACGGGGACGTCGATGCGGTCGCACTGGATGCCCGCAACCCCACGCAGGATTTGCAGCATCTCCGCGTAGGTGAAGAGCGAGCCCACCTTCATCAGCGGCATATCGCACAACGGCAGCCAGCGGGCAAAGCGCTGCGGGTCGTGAAGGGTCTCCATGACGATGGCCAGGTCGTCGTCAGTCGCCACGCCCTCCGCAGCCTTCTTCGTCACCCAGTCGAGGGCCTGGCCGGCGGCCCAGCTGATCAAAATGGAGTCGAGCATCAGCGCCCCGCGTCGCGAGTCACCTGAGAACTGCGGGCAGATGGCCCCCAACGACGGTGGCTGCTCCTGGGCGGCCATGAATTGGACGAGCGACTCGTAGCTGCCGCCGATCATGCCGACTTGGCCCGAGCACCACGGTTGCGCGGCGACCCACTCGATGCAGTCGTATCCGTCGGCCCCCTCGGTGAGGCTGATGGGCGTGTACTCGCCTTCCGACGCCCACCGCCCCCGCACGTCTTGGATCACGAAGGCGTAGCCACGCTTGGCCGCCGTCACCCCGTGCAGACCGTCGAAACGGTTGCCCCGGAGGGCTTTGTTGTACGGCGTCCGCAACACGATGGCGGGCACCGCTGCGGAGTCCTCGGGCCGGTAGACATCGGCACGGAGGACCACGCCGTCTCGCGTCCGCATCTCCAGATCGAAGTCGACCCTGACTGCCATCGGCGCCTCTCCCTGCGAACGTGCGACCGCTCGAACGTTAGGCTACGTTGACCTTGGTGGCAACCAGCCCGGGCTCAGTGCCGAGGGTCCCTCCGGATGCGTCCATCGAGGCGCTCCCAGCGATCATCGCGAGGCGGAGCGATGCCCACGGTGATCGCGTGTGGCTCCAAGATGTCCTCGGCGACAGCGCGACCTATGTCGAAGCCCAGCAGCGCAGCCGTCGCTGGGCGTCGGCCCTCGCTGGCATCGGCGTCGGTGTCGGCGATCGGGTGGCGACCCTGCTCTCCAACTCCGTCGACAGCGTGCTGACGTGGCTCGGCATCGCCCAGGTTGGGGCCATCGAAGCGCCGGTCCATCCCGCTTTCACCGGCTACATGCTCGAGCACACCATCAACACGGTCGGCGCCGAGGTCGTCATCGTGGAGGCCGCCCGACTCACCCGGGTCTTGGATGCACTTCCCCAGGTGCCGACCGTCCGCCTGGTGGTCGTCGTCGGAGGCGACGGCACGGCGCACGACTCGGTTGTAGCGAGCGAGGACCTGTTGCGTCAGGCCGGCGGCCCGGTTGAGACGGTCGACCTCCACGCGTGGGATCCCGCCGCCATCATCTTCACGTCGGGCACGACGGGACCGTCCAAAGGCGTGGTCACCCCGTGGGGAGTCATCCGGTGCACCGCCCAGCGCACCTTCCCCTATGACGATCTGGACGCCGACGATGCCGTATACGTCTTCACGCCCGCCTCCCACATCGGCGCCAAGGTCCTGCCCTACCTCGCCGCCATGCTGGGCGGGCGCGCCGTCATGCGCGCCGACTTCAAGATCGGGTCATTCCTCGACGACATCCGGCAGTGGGGCATCACGACGACACCGGCGGTCGGCGCCATCCCCCACTTCTTGGTGCAGATGCCCGAGCAGCCCGACGACCGGGATATCCCCCTCCGCAACATGGTGATGGCGCCGTTGGTCCCTGACTTGGACGACTTCCGGCAACGGTTTGGGGTGCGCATCTGCACGGCCTACTCGATGACGGAGCTCTCCATCCCCTTCGCATCGGTCGGATGGGACGTCGACAACCACGGTGCCGTCGGCAAGCACATTCCCGGCTGGCCGGGGATCCAGGTTCGTCTCGTCGACGACCATGACCGCGAGGTGGCCGCTGGTGAAGTGGGCGAGCTCATCGTCCGGAGTGACGAGCCGTGGACGCTCAACTCGGGGTACTACGGGATGGCGGATGCCACCGCCAACGCCTGGCGCAACGGCTGGTACCACTCCGGCGACGCCTTCCGTCGCGACGAGGAGGGCTATTACTACTTCGTCGACCGCGTCAAAGACTGCATCCGCAGACGTGGCGAAAACATCTCCTCCTTCGAGGTAGAGACGATCGTCAACCAGTTCCCCGGCGTCGGCGAGACGGCGGCCGTCGGCGTGCCGGCTGACGAGGGTGAGGACGAGGTCAAGGTCTTCGTCGTGCCGACCGACCCCAACGACCCGCCTGATCCCCAGGACCTGACCGACTTCCTGATCTCCCGGATGCCTCGCTTCATGATCCCGCGCTACATCGAGGTCGTCGATGATCTGGCCAAGACGGTCGGCACCCTGCGGCTCAAGAAACAGGAGTTGCGCGAGCGAGGCAACACTGCGGCGACCTGGGACCGGGTGGCCGCGGGCATGGTCCTGCCCCGGACATGACGGACTCTGAGTCAACCCGCCGGACCGAGGTCTCGGTCGGTGCCCGCTACCTCGCCGCCTTCGTCACCGGACCCGAAGGCCCGGCTCCGACTCTGGTCTGTGAGAGCGGGCTCGGAGGGGATCACCACGCGTGGGACCCGGTCCTCGCGAAGCTGGGCCCGGACGTGCGGGTCATCACCTATGACCGAGCCGGCTACGGCGAAAGTCCGTTCGCGTCGGATGGCCGCCACCTGTGGTCTCTCGCCGGCGACCTTGTCGCCGTGTGCGATGCCCTGGCGCCCACCGGCCCGCTGGTCCTGGCCGGCCACTCACTGGGCGGGCGGATCGTGCGGGCGGCGACCGGCCAGCCCGTCGCTGATCGTGTCGCCGGCATCGTCCTCGTCGAGGGCGCGACTGACGACTTCATCACGACCACGCCCCGTGTGGCGGCGGCGCAGGCGTGGACGCTACGAGCGATGGGGTGGGCCGCGGCGAGCGGCCTCATGCGCACGCAGGCTGCCCGCCGTCGGCTGGCGGCGGCGCTGCGATCCGACCCCCGGTCCCCGTCAATCGATGCCGTCGTCGACAACGTCAATCGCCCCGGCTTCTTCGGCATGGTCCAGCGCGAGTGGGCCAGCATGGCCGACCCGATGACGCCGGCCCCACAGCTACCGGCCGTGGCCATCCTGGGCGACGACTGGGAGGACTGGGGGCGCCTCACGCGGATGCGGTTTGGTACCGATGCCAAACAGCTGTTGGCCTCCGTCCGGGACGACTTCTGCCGCCTTTATCGCGAGGGTCGGGTCGTGACGGTCTCCGACACAACCCACAACATTCAACGAGATCATCCCGAGGTCGTGGTCGAGGCGGTCCGGTCCTTCCTCTGACTCGGGTCCTTCCTCTGAGTCGGGTGTGCAAAATGCCCAACAATGAGGCCCCAGATGGCGGCCAATTGTCATTGCGATCTTGACGTGTATCGCGTGTACTCAGTGGTGTGGCCACGACAGTCGAGATCCGGTCCCCGTATGACGGCGCCGTGGTCGGCGTCGCTGCCCTCGCTGAGCCCGCCGATGTCGACGCGGCCGTGGCCGCCGGGCGCTCATTCCCGACCCTGTCGGTAGCGGCTCGGACGGCGATCCTGGATCGGGCGGCGGCTCGTCTGGAGGCCGAGGTCGAGACCTTCGCCGCCCTGCTGAGCGCCGAGGTGGCCAAGCCCATCCGCGCTGCTCGTGACGAGGTTCGTCGGGCCGTGTCGACCCTGCGCTTCTCCGCCGTGGAAGGTCGGGCCCTGACCGGCGAATCCATCCCGTTGGCCGCGACGGAGGCCGGTACCGGCCGGATCGGCTTCACGATCCCCGTGCCGATCGGCGTGGTCGGGGGCATCACGCCCTTCAACTTCCCGCTCAACCTGGCCGCTCACAAGGTCGGCCCCGCCATCGCCGCCGGATGTCCGATCGTCCTGAAGCCCGCCGACCAGGCGCCGTTGACGGCCCTCGCGCTTCGACGCCTCCTCGTGGAGGATTGCGAGCTGCCGCCTCAGCTCTTTCACGTTCTGCCGGGGACGGCCGAGAGCGTGGGGATCCCTCTCGTCGGCCATCCCGACGTCGCCTGCATCTCCTTCACCGGGTCGGTGCCCGTCGGCTGGGACATCAGGGCACGGGCTCCGCGCAAGAAGGTCCTCCTCGAGCTGGGCAACAACTCACCGGTCATCGTCATGCCCGACGTCGACGTGGCCGGCGTGGCCCGCACCCTGGCCGGCGCCAGCTTCGGGTACGCCGGTCAATCCTGCATCTCGACCCAACGCATCCTGGTCCACCGCAGTGTGATCGAGGCCTTCACCGCGGCGTTGGTCGCGGCCGCCGAGGCGCTCGTCGTCGGACCGCCCGGGGAGGAGACGACCGATGTCTCGTGCGTGATCGATCAGCGGGCCGCGGACCGGATCACAACGTGGATCGACGAGGCCGCGGCGGCCGGGGCCGACGTGCTGTGCGGCGCCAAGCGCGACGGCAACACCATTTGGCCAACGGTGATCGGCAACGTGCCGGCCGACACGGCGGTTTGGCGCGAGGAGGTGTTTGGCCCGGTCGTCGGTCTGCGACCCTTCGGGGGGTTGGACGAGGCGATAGCGGCGGCCAACGACACCCGATTCGGTCTACAGGCATCGATCTTCACCAACGATCTCGACGCGGCGTGGACGGCGATCGAGGAGCTTCGATTCGGCGGCGTGCTCGTCAACGAGGTGCCCCCGTGGCGGGTCGACAACATGCCCTACGGCGGGATCGCCGACAGCGGCAACACCAAGGAGGGCCCGCGATACGCGATCCAGGAGATGACCGACCAGCGCCTCGTGGTGATCCGGCGATGACGAGCGCCGTCGCCATCCCCCGTGAGGTTAAGGACAACGAAGAGCGGGTCGCCATTACGCCGGCGGGTGTGTCCGAGCTGGTGCGCCACGGTCACACCGTCCTCGTCGAGCGGGCTGCCGGTGAGGGCTCTCGCATCACCGATGCCGAGTTTGCTTCGGCCGGCGCCAAGATCGTCGGGGACGCTGACGAGCTCTGGGGCGCTGCTGATATCCTGATCAAGGTCAAAGAGCCGGTAGAGGAGGAATATCACCGTCTCCGCAAGGGGCTCGTGCTCTTCGCCTTCCTGCATCTCGCCGCCGACCGACCCCTCACCGAGCGGCTCGTCGAGAGTGGCACCACCTCGATCGCCTTCGAGACGGTGCAGCTCGCCGACGGATCACTGCCCCTCCTCACCCCGATGAGCGAGATCGCCGGCAGCATGGCTCCGCATGTCGGCGCCAACTGGTTGCACGGCCCTGCTGGTGGCCGCGGGATCCTTCTCGGTGGCATACCAGGCGTGCGCGCCGCCTCCGTCGTCGTGATCGGCGCCGGCGTAGCCGGGACCAACGCCGCCCGGGTAGCGGCGGGGATGGGTGCCGAGGTGACGATCCTCGATATCAGCCTTCCCAGCTTGCGTCGGCTCAGCGACCAAAACTCGGCCTACCGCACGGAGTACTCGATGGCGTCGACCGTCGGCCAGGCGGTCGCCGGCGCCGACCTTGTCATCGGGGCCGTGCTCACGCCCGGCGCCCCCACTCCCAAGGTGGTCAGCCGCGAGATGGTCGCCTCGATGCCTGACGGCGCCGTGGTCGTGGACGTCTCGGTCGACCAAGGTGGATGCTTCGAGACGTCGCACGCGACGACGCACTCCGATCCCGTCTACACCGTCGATGGGGTCATCCATTACTGCGTGGCCAACATGCCGGGCGCATTGCCTCGCACCGGGACGCAGGCCTTGACCAACGCCACCCTGCCGTGGCTGACTCGACTGGCCAACCTCGGTGCCGCTGAGGCGATGCGCGGCGACGCCGCGCTGCGTCGGGGCGCGGCCACCTGGGAGGGGGAGCTTGTCTCCCCGCCCGTCGCCGACGCCTTCGGTGTGCCGGGCGGCGACATCGACAAGCTGATCGACCCAGACGCACACTGAGATCGGGAGGATCACCATGACCACGACCACGAGTGACCACGGAGCTCGGTCATGAAGCCTGGCCCCCTGCTGCACCCGTTTGCCCGGCCGGCCTCGACCGACTTCCTCACCATCGTCTCCGGCCAGGGCGCCATCGTCGTCGACGACAAAGGCCGGGACTACGTCGACGCCCTCGCCGCTCTTTGGTACTGCAACATCGGGCACGGTCGGCCCGAGATGGCCGATGCCGTAGCCCAGCAGATGCGGCGCATCGAGACGTTCCACACCTTCGACAAGTTCTCCAACGAGACAGCGGAGGCGCTCGCGCAAAAGGTCGTCGACCTGGCCCCGATGGACGGCGCCCGGGTCATGTTCACCTCGTCGGGTTCGGAAGCGGTCGACACCGCGATCAAGTTGGCGCGCGTCGCCCATGTGCAGGCCGGCCATCCCGAGCGCACCGTTGTTGTCAGCCGGCAGCAGGGCTACCACGGCGTGACCTACGGCGGCCTCTCCGTCCAGGGCATCGACCCCAACCGTGAAGGGTTCGGACCCCTCCTCCCCGACGTCATGCGGATCGGCATCGGGGACCTGGCCTCGGCCGAGGAAGTCTTCGCGCGGCACGGCAATCGGATCGCGGCCGTGATCACCGAGCCGGTGATGGCTGCGGGTGGCGTCTACCCGCCCGAGGCCGGCTACCTGGAGGGCCTACGGCGGCTCTGTGACGCCGCGGGCGCCTTCTTGATCATGGACGAGGTTGTGTGCGGCTTCGGTCGGCTCGGCGCGTGGTGGGGCTCGCAGCGCTTTGGGATCCGGCCTGATCTCGTCACGTTCGCCAAGGCCATCACGTCGGGGTACATCCCGCTCGGTGGTGTCCTCGTCGGGCCGGCCGTGCGCCAGCCGCTGGAGCAGGACGAGACGTGGCTGTTGCGGCACGGCCACACCTACAGCGGGCACGCCGTCGCGTGCGCCGCCGGTCTCGAGGCCCTCGCCATCACCGAGCGCGAGGAGTTGCTCGAGCGGGTGCCGTCCATCGGCGCCCAACTCAAGACCGGGCTCGATGAGCTGCTCGGCGCCGGGCTCCTCCGCGCCGTTCGTGGTGATGGCGCCGTCTGGGGCGCGGTCATGCCTGAAGGGGTTGCCGCTGGCGTTGTGCGTGACCACATGCTCGAGGCGGGTGTCATCGCTCGTCCCCTCGGGGCCGACGTCATCGCCTTCTGCCCGCCCCTCGTGATCACGGACGGCCAGATCGATCGCTGCATCGACAGCCTCCGGATGGGCCTCGAGCGCGAGGTGCGCGTCGCCGAGCACGCTGTCTCATGATCGACTTCCGAGAGACGACCGTTGAGGCGTTGGTCGCCCGGGTGAAGGCCAAGGACGTGTCCGCCCGCGAGCTGACGGCGGCGGCACTGGCTCGCATCGAGGAGGTCAACCCGAGGGTCAACGCCTTCATCGCCGTCGACGGCGAGCGGGCGTTGGCTGAGGCCGAAGGCATTGACGCCCGCTTGGCTCGCGGTGAGGAGGTCGGGCCGCTCGCCGGCATCCCGATCGGGGTCAAGGATCTCGAAGACGCCATCGGTTATGTCACCGGTTCGTCGTCGGCCATGCACGCCGACGATGCCCCGTCGGCGCGGGACTCCGTGCACGTCGCCCGCCTCCGCAAAGCGGGATGCGTCGTCGTCGGCAAGACCAACGCCCCTGAGATGGGACTGAAGCCCCTGACCGACAACCCGACGTTCGGCATCACCCGCAATCCGTGGGATCTGGACCGCACCCCCGGCGGCTCGTCGGGCGGGACGTCGGCCGCTCTCGCCTCGGGCATGATCCCTCTCGCCACCGGATCCGACGGTGGCGGGTCGATCAGGATCCCGTCGGCCGCGTGCGGGCTGTCCGGTATGAAGACCGCCCTCGGCCGGGTGCCGGCCGGGGACCCTCGCATCCCGTCATGGCATGACTTGTCGGTGCGCGGTCCGATGGCCCGCAGGATTCGCGATGTCGCGACGGCGCTCGACTGTGTCGTCGGCCCGCACCCGCACGATCAGCGTTCGCTGCCGGCGCCGGGCTCGGCCTGGCGGCCGGCCCTCGATGCGCCGCAACGGCCACGGCGGGTCGCGTGGTCGTCCACGCTCGGCTACGCCGACACTGACGGCGAGGTCGACGCCGCCTGCCGGGCCGTGTGCGCCCAATTGGAGGCAGCAGGCGTGGAGGTGGTCGAGGTCGAGAAGGTCTTCTCGGCCGATCCCGGGTCGGTCATAGGTGCGCTCGTGCCCATCTACATGTACGCAGCCGTCGGGCGGTATCTCACCGACGAGCTTTGGACCAAGCTCGACCCGCTGGTCGCCGTGAGCGCCGAGATGGCGGGGGCGACGGCGTCGGCCCTCTCGGTCCTCGAAGCGGAGGCCGGCTGTCACAATTTCGGGCTCGAGCTGGCTGCCGTTTTCGAAGACGTCGACCTGCTGCTGTGCCCCACGATGTGTGGCCAGCTACCCCGGTGCCAGATGGACATGACGGTCGACGAGATGCTGGCCCAGTTCGCCTCAGGTACGGACTTGAGCGCGGCAGCGGGCACCATCGACATCGTCTCCCTGCTCGAGCGCCTACGCAAGGTCGAGCCCATCAACTTCCCGCTCGGTCAGATCAATGGCGCGCTCGTCCTTGACTGGACCCGCCTCACGCAGCCGTTCAACATGACGCGGTCGCCGGCCGCCACGACGTGCGCAGGCCTGACGGCCGACGGGCTACCGATCGGCCTCCAGATCATCGGACCCCAACACGGGGACGTCGCCGTGTTGTCGGCGACGGCGTTCATCGAGGACCTGGTGGGCTTCGACCAGTTGGCACCGGTCTGACAATCCTGGTCGGGGATACGCTCAGGCATCGCAGTCCCCGCCAAAAGACCACCCGCCAAAAGACCGCGGCCTGGAGGTACCGCCGCGCTGGCGGTCCGCCTGCTGGACCGCGTGCCGGAGCTGACCGAGCGGGCCATCGCCGAGATCTCCTCGATGGAGGTCGGCTATCGCGACGGCACCGTGCCACCGGCCGAGATGCGCGTCGCCGCCGAAGACAACATGCGCCTGATCTTGGCCGTGCTGTCAGGTCGACCCGTGCCGCGGGAGTTGGCCGACTCCCCGGCGGCGACGGGTCGTCGGCGAGCGGAGCAACACCTGCCCCTGGAGTCGCTGCTCCGATCGTTCCAAGTGGATTTCCGGGTCCTGTGGGAGGCCTTCATCGACGAGGCCCGCCAGTCGTCGGACTCGACCGAGGCGCTCTTCGACGCCGTCACCGAGGTGTGGCGAGTGGTCGACTCCATGTCGGCCACGGTCGTCACGTCCTATCGCGCTGCCGAGGTCGAGCTGTCCCGGCTCGACCTCGAGCGTCGATACCTCTCGTTCGACCGACTGATCGACGGACCGGTCAGTGCGGCCATCGCCGCCCAGGCGGCCTCGGTCCTCTCGCTGCCCCTCGACGGGCTCTTTGTCGTGATGGTGTGCGACGCCACCGACGACGGGCACGCCCTTCGCGTCGAGCGGGTGATGCGCGAGGCGGGCCTCGAGACCCGTTGGCGGCGACGGGGCCGTCGCCTGATCGGGATCGTCGCGTCGGACGGCGAGAAGGTGACGCTCGCCCTCGCCGCCGTGCCGGTGCGGGCCGGTGTCAGCCCTCCATTCAGAGGCCTGGGCGGTACGGCCTCGGCGGTGGCGATGGCCGACCTGGCCCTGTCGACGCTGCCGGCAGGCAGCCATGAAGCCGTCCGGCTGGACGACGTCTACCCGGAAGCGCTGCTCATGTCCGGAGGACCACTGGCGGCCCGGCTGCGAGACGACGTGCTGGGTCCCATCCTTGCCCTCCGCTCCGTCCGTCGGGATCGGCTGCTTGCCACGCTGCGGTGCTACTTCGGCGGCTCGGGCTCAGTCGGTGAGATCGCCCGGGCCATGCGCTGCCATCGCAACACGGTCATCCATCATCTGGACTCCATCGAGCAGTTGACGGGCCGGTCACTGCGCCAGTCGGCCGACGTCATAGAGCTGGGTTTGGCCGTGTTGGCGCTGGACTTGCCCCTGACAGGGGAGGGCGACACGAGCCCCTAGTCGAGGCCCGTCGCGGTCTGGGTTTCCATCAGGTTTCGTCTGCACAACAACCCAGGCCCTGATGGTGCAAGTGCACAGGTGCGGCGTGGCCTGTGCAGCACCATCACCATTGCGGTCGTCGGCGTCCACGGCTTCAATTCGAGCGGTGGCCGTCGACGTGAGCACGCTGGGGTGATCGTTCCTCTCGCCTTCTCCGTACCCTTTCCCGTCGTCATCCTCGGGATGATCACCGGGATGTCGTACGGCCTCTTGGCCGTCGGACTCGTCCTCGTCTACCGATCCAACCGACTGATCAACTTCGCCCACGGCGAGATCGGCGCGTTCGGGGCCGTGTTGATGGCCCTGGTCGTCGTTCGGTGGCACATCTGGTTTTGGCTGGCCTTTCCCGTCGCCATCCTCGTCGCCGCCGGAGTCGGGGCCGGGAGTGAGGTAGCGGTCGTACGCCGACTCCGCTCGAGCCCGCCGATCATGAGCGTGGTCGCCACGCTCGGGCTGGCCGAGTTTCTGACCGTCTTCGCCCTCGTCATCGACGGCCAAGTCGGCTCGGGCGCACAGTTTCCCCAGCCCCCGGGCCTGCCCAAGTTCGGCATCGGCGCCCTCAACGTCACGCCGGCCTATAGCGGGCTGCTGTTCCTGAGCCCCCTGCTCGTCATCGGCCTTGTCGTCTTCCTTCGCAAGACCCGCTACGGGTTGGGGATTCGCGCCGCGGCCGCCAACCCTGACGCCGCTCGACTGTCTTCCATCTCGGCCAGCCGCATGTCGACGCTGTCATGGGCGATCGCCGGCGGCGTCTCCGCCTTCACCGCCATCCTGGTCATCCCCGCAGAGGGTCTTCAGGCTGGCAGCGGTGTCGGCCCAACCCTGCTTCTGCGGGCGCTGGTGCCGGCTGTCCTCGGCCAAATGGTGAGTCTGCCCATCGCCTTGGCCGGCGGCGTCGCCGTGGGCGTGCTCGAGCAGATCTTGCTCTGGAACGACCCCCGCGGCGGCTCGGTCAACGCCATCCTCTTCGCGGTAGTCCTCGTGGCGCTGCTGTGGCAGCGGCGGGGAGGCGGTCGGTCGCAGACCTCCGAGCAGTGGCGCACCGTCTCCTCCTGGCGCCCAGTGGTCGCCGAGTTGCGTCAGCATCCGGTCGTTCGCAACCTCGGCCGGATCGTTGCCGCGACGACCGTGTTCGTGCTGCTCCTCCTCCCGATCGTCATCACCAACGCCACGTCGGTGATCCTCGTGACCATGGCCGCGTTCTCGCTCGTCGGGCTTTCCGTCGCCATCATCACCGGCCTGGCCGGGCAGCTTTCTCTCGGGCAATTCGCCATCGCAGGGATCGGCGCGGCCGTCTCCTATTTCGTCAGCTATGACACCGGCAACTTCTTCTTGTCGTTCTTCTGCGCCGGCCTCGCCGCCGCCGCCGTCTCCGTCATCATCGGCCTTCCGGCCATGCGCATCCGCGGCCTGATGTTGGCGGTGACCACGTTGGGCTTCGGGTTGGCCGCGCAGTCGTGGCTGTTTGCCCAGTCGTGGATGTTCGGCTCCGGCGTGGACCCCGGTCGGCCCATCATCAACGGCTTCACCTTCGACACCGGTCGCTCGTACTACTTCATTGCCCTCCTGGTCCTGGTCGTCGGCTTCTGGTTGGCGCACAACGTGTGGACCAGCGGCTTCGGTCGACGTCTTCGAGCCCAGCGCGACAACGATGATGTGGCCCGAGCGTTCACCATCCCCACCATCGCCGTCCGGCTCCAGGGTTTCGCGGTGGCTGGCTTCCTCGCCGGGCTCGGAGGCGCCACCTACGGCCACCTGCTCGCTCAGCTCGATCCGAGCGCCTTCCCGATCGGCACCAGCATCGACGTGACGGCAATGGCCGTCATCGGCGGCATCGGACTTCTCTCGGGGCCGTTGCTCGGTGCCCTCTACATCGTCGGCATCCCCAGCTTCTTGCCCCTCGACAACGCCGGGCTCGCCGCGACCGGCCTCGGCTGGCTGGTCTTCGTCGTCTACGTCCCCGGCGGTGTCGCGCAGTTGTTGCGGCCGGTGCGTGACGTCATCGTTCGGTTGATCGCCGGCAAGCCGAGCACCGCGGCCGTTGAGGTCGAGACCGAAGTGTTCGCCAAGCCCAAGCTGGAGGCGACGACGCGCTATCCGGCGACGACCGAGCCCGTCCTGCGGGCTCGTGGTCTCGCCAAGGCGTTTGGTGGCGTCCACGCCGTCGACGGGGTCGACCTCACTGTCGGGCCCGGCGAAGTCGTCGGTCTGATCGGGCCGAACGGAGCGGGCAAGACCACACTCTTTGAGATACTCGCCGGATTCACCCGGGCCGACGCCGGGACGGTGGAGCTTCTTGGGCACGATGTCACTCGATCGAGCCCGGAAGCCCGAGGCCGGCTCGGTCTCATTCGCTCCTTCCAGGACGCCGCCCTTTTCCCGACCCTGACGGTGCACGAGGTCGTGACGCTCGCCCACGAGCGGCTCCAACCCGACTCGTTTGCCCGGTCGTTGGCGGGCGTGCGATCCATCGATCGCAAGAAGCGCGCCGACGCCGACGAGCTGATCAACATGATGGGGTTGACCTTCTACCGGGAGACGGAGGTCGGCGCCCTCTCTACGGGGACGCGTCGGATCGCCGAGCTGGCGTGCATGATCGCCCTCCAGCCGCGGATTCTCCTGCTCGACGAGCCGTCGTCCGGCATCGCCCAGCGCGAGGGGGAAGCCTTGGGCGGCCTGCTCCTGCGACTCAAGGGCTATCTCGACGCCTCGTTGATCGTCATCGAGCACGACATCCCGCTGGTGAGCAGCATCGCCGACCGCATGGTGTGCATGGAGTCGGGTCGCGTCCTCGCCGTCGGCTCGCCGCAAGAGGTGTTGAGCAACGACGAGGTGATCGACGCCTATCTGGGCGGCGACGTCCGCGCCATCCAACGTTCCGGCCAAGCGGGTGCGGGCGAGCCCGCGGCCCCGAGGTCGGCCCCGCGCCGGGCCGTCCGACCTCCTTCGCCGCGTGCTCTGCCTCGCTGCGAAGGCACGACCCGCAACGGGGACCAGTGCTCGCGCCGTCCGGGTGAGGACGGGCTGTGCAGCCAGCACCGAGCTCTCGCCGGAGCGAGCCGATGACCCGCCCCCTCGCGGCGGTCCTGGTCCTCGTGAGCGTGGTGCTGTCGGGATGTCGTCTCAGCGGCCTCGAATTCGAGCAGGACACAAGGATCCATTTCGTCGCACCCAAGGAAAACGCGGTCAGCTATCTGCCGATCGTCCTGACCTGGACCGCGCACGGAGTCCCGGCCTCGGACGTGTTTGCCCTCTTCGTCGACAGGGCGCCGATCCAGCCCGGCCAAAACATCGACGCCGTCGCCGACAGCCAGTGCCGTGCCGTCCCGGGCTGCTTTGATCGTGACTATCTCAACGAGCATCAGGTCTATCTGACCCAGCAGGACACCTTCACCCTCACGTCGATCCTCCATCCCCCATCGAGCCACAAGACGACGACGGCCGACATTCACACGGTCACCATCGTGTTGCTCAACTCCGACGGCGTGCGGATCGACGAGAGCGAGTTTTCCCGCGACTTCGATCTCCGGGTGAGTGACTGACGTGGTCGATGTCGCCAAGAAGACGAAGGCTGCCCAGACGAAGGTTGGCCAGACCAAGGCTGGCCAGACGAAGGCTGGCCAGACCAAGGCTGCCCAACCGAAGCCTGGCCAGACGAGGAAGGCTGGCCCGAAGACGAAGGCTGGCCCGGTCCTCGTGGAGACCGAGCTGTCGCCCGACGAGCTCCTCGATCAGATCGAGGCGGAGCGCTCCCGCGTCCGAGACGGCGCCCGCCGTGCCATCGGCATCACCGGCCAGCAGTCGGGGCAGCAGCCCCTCCGCCGTGTCATGAGCGACAACGGTCTCACGTGGTATCCGCTTCTCGCCCTGTCGATCCTGGTGATCGTCGATCAGTTCCAGGGCTTCGCCTTCTCGGTGCTGGGGCCCGAGATCAGCCACACCCTGGGTATCAGCGCGACCGTCTTGGCCCTCATCGTGACCCTCAAGACGCTGATGGTCATGGTGGCGTCGCTCCCTATGGCCGCCTATGTCCAGCAACGACCCCGCCGGGCGTTGTTCAGCATCGTCACGGGGGTGACGTGGGCTTTCACCACGCTGCTCACGGGCTTCGTCACGAGCGTCTTCGCGCTCGGTGCCGTCATGATCGGCGATGGTGCGTCGACCGGTTCGGTGCAGGCTCTGCACACCCCACTGCTCCTCGACAGCTATCCGACCGACGTCCGTGTCCGCACTCTGGCCTTCTACCAGGCGGCTGGGTCGCTGGGCAGTGTCTTGGCCCCCCTCTTGGTCGGCTTGTTCACGACTCTTCTCGGCCTGACTTGGCGGGGCGTCTTCCTCGCCATGGGCATCACCTGCGTGTTGGCGAGCATCGTGTCGATTCGCCTCCGCGACCCTGGCTTCGGCCGATGGGACTCCCAGAAGGTGCGGGCCCTCGTCCAAGAGGATCTGGCCCAAGAGGCGGGGCCGGTCGCGACCACCGCCGTCCCGACCCCAGCGGAGGCCGCCCCACCCGAGGTTCGGCCGGAGGAAAACTCGCTCGGCTTCTTCGAGATCATGCGCCGGCTGTTGCTGATTCCCACGGTCCGCCGTCTCAACGCGGCATGGGCGGTGCTCGGCATGCTGGTCTTCCCGCTCTACACGTTCTTCTTCTTCTTCCTCCAGGAGCGGTGGCATCTCGGGCCGGGCGGCCGATCGGTCTTCGCCGCCGCCATGTCGGCGTGCGCCCTCCCTGCCCTCGCCTGGTTTGGCCGCAACGGCGAGGCTGCCTTCCGGCGTGATCCGGCTCGCCTCGTCCGGCTGGCCGCGCTCATCCTTCTTGTGGTCGCCGTCTCCGCCGCGGTGGCCGTGGCCAGTCCCTTCTTCTGGCTCATGGCCGTAGGTTTCGGCATCGTGTTCGGCTCGGCGGCCGTCCTACTGCCCGCCCTCGGCATGGTCTTGTTGTCGGTCGTCCCCGTGACCACCCGACCCCACGCGTCGGCTCTCGGGGGGCTCTTCTTCGCCGGCGTCGGCGGCATCGGCGGCCTGCTGCTCCTGAGCGGCATCGACACCCGGTTTGGCACCTCCGGCGCCATCGGGTCCCTCGCCGTCCCGTGCGTCATCGCCGCCGCCATCCTCTTCCAAGCCACGCGCACCGTCAACGACGATCTCGACAGGTTGATCGACGAGGTCGTCGAAGACGAAGAGTTGCGTACCTTGACCGCCAGTGGGACCCACCTCCCCCTGCTGTCGTGTCGTCACATCGACTTCTCCTACGGCCAACTCCAGGTCCTCTTCGACGTCACCTTCACCATCGACGACGGTGAGATGGTGGCGCTGCTCGGCACCAACGGGGCCGGCAAGTCGACCCTGCTCCGGGTCATCTCCGGCCTCGGCCTACCGACAAGGGGTCGGGTCCGGCTGCGCGGCGGCGACATCACCTACCTCGACGCCGAGCGACGCACGTCGATGGGGATCGCCCAGGTCCCCGGCGGGCGGGCCGTCTTTGGCCCGTTGACCGTCGCCGACAATCTGCGGGCCTACGGGTATGGCCTCGGGCGCGAGCGCCGAGCCTTCGACCAACGGGTAGAGGAATGCTTCGACGTCTTCCCCCGCCTCGCCGAACGGCGCTCGCAGGCGGCCTCGACCCTCTCCGGCGGGGAGCAGCAGATGTTGGCGCTCAGCAAGGCCTTCATCCTGCGACCGCAACTCCTCCTGATCGACGAGCTCTCACTCGGCCTGGCGCCCAAAGTCGTCAGCCAGTTGCTGGAAATGGTCCGGCGCATCAACTCGACGGGAGTAGCTGTGGTCCTGGTCGAGCAGAGCGTCAACATTGCCCTCGACTTGGTGGATCACGCCTACTTTATGGAGAAGGGGCAGATCCGCTTCGACGGTCGCTCAACCGATCTGATCGCCCGCAGCGACCTGCTCCGATCCGTCTTCCTCGCTGGGACGGGGACGGCTACAAAAGGGGTGAGCTCGTGAAACGTCTGGTCGTTGCGTTGGTTGCGGTCCTGCTCCTCGCCTCGTGCGCCAGCGGTGGTCATAAGTCGAGCAGTGCAGCGGCCGGCGGGAGCGGTCTGGTTGCCGGGTCGGGGTCGGGATCATCGTCGTCGAGCGGCGCGGGGGCGCTTGCCGGGCTGACGTCGTCCGGGGCCAGCGGCACGAGCACGACGGGCGCGAGCGGCCGGGCGGGCGCGACCGGGTCCGGTGGTGAGATCGCGTTGACCCCCCAGGTGGTCGCCACCGGCGGGGGCGTGGCCGAAGCGGAGTCAGCGGCGCCGCCACCCGTGCCCGCCAAAAACGGCAACGTCACGGTTGGATGGTTCATCGTCGACACGGGGACGGCGTGCTCGCAGTACGGCGTCAAATGTCAGGGCGCCGCCGATCGTCCCTACGTCCAGGCGCTCGTCAACTGGGCCAACGCCCACGGTGGCCTCGGTGGCTACCACATCAACCCCGTCTATTACGAAGTCAACGTGACCGACGGGGATTTCACGACCCAGGCCGCGGCCGCCTGCGCGGCGCTGTCCCAGGATGATCACGCCTTCGTCTCCCAGGGGGCCTGGGTCGACGCCAGCCCGCAGTTCGCCAACTGCTCGGCGCAGGACCACATGATCGACATCGACGGCAGCGAGTACCCCTTTGCCGACTCCAACTACTCCTCGCTCGGTCCGTACCTCTACCAGGCCGCCCGGCTCCGGCCGGAGCGGTGGGTACCGTCGTATGTCAACGACCTCATCGGACGCGGCTTCCTCACACCGAGCACCAAGATCGGGTTGCTGCGACTCGACATCCCCGCTTACACGCAACTGGATAGCAGCGTCGTCAAACCCCTCCTCGCCTCGCACGGGATGTCCCTGACCACCGATATCGAGATCAGCGACCTCAACGGCACCGACGACATCGGCGCCGAGTCATCGCAGCTGTCGAGTGCGGTGTTGCGGATGAAGTCGGCGGGCGTGACGAGGGTCCTCTTCTTGGATGCCTCGGGCGAGATCACCTACTTCTTCGGTGAGGAAGCCCAGGCCGAGGGCTACCACCCCGAATACGGCGTGTCGAGCACCGAGGGGCCCGAGGACATGGTCAACGACGGCCTTGGCGACCAACTGACCAACGCCGACGGTGTGAGCTGGCTACCCGGCAACGACGTCGTCGCCTCCGACGATCCCGGTGGAGCCGGGGCCAAGCTGTGCGAGGACATCACCAATGCTGCCGGTCTCAACGGCGGCACCGGTCGGGACATCTACTGCGACACCATGTTTTTCCTCCGGGCGGTCATGGCCAGCCACCCGGCGTTGACGCCCGCCGCGTTCCAGCAGGCCGCCGACGCTGTCGGGTCGTCGGCCCTCACCTCCTCCACGTACACGACCTACTTCGCGCCGGGCATCCAAGATGGGCCGTCGACGTATCGCGACACGGCCTTCCAGGCGTCGTGCCAATGCTTCAAGTACGCGGACGCATCGTCCTACCAGTTCCCCACCTGAGTCAGAGCCAACCGAAGGATCACTCGTGAAGCGTCTCGTACTTGCCGTCGTCATCTTGGTCCTGCTGGCGTCCTGCTCCAGCGGTGGTCACAAGTCCGCTGCGGCAGGCGGAGCGACCGGGCTGCTCTCGCCGTCCGGGTCAGGCTCGTCCAGCGGGGCCGGAAGCATCTCCGGCCTCACCTCCTCGGGGACGAGTGGGACGAGTGGGGCGAGTGGAGCGAGCGGGAGCAGCGCCAGCGGTCTCACCAGCAGTGGCGGCTCCCCGAGCACGATCGCCCTGACGCCGCAGGCCCTCGCCACCGGTGGAGGACTGGCCGGCGCCGAGTCGTCGACGCCGCCCAGCATCCCGGCCAAAAACGGCAACGTCACCGTCGGGTTCTTCATCGTCGACACCGGCCAGGCGTGCTCGCAGTACGGGGCCAAATGTCAAGGAGCGGCCGATCGTCCCTACGTCCAGGCCATGGTCAACTGGGCCAACGCCCACGGTGGGGCGGGCGGCTATCACATCAATCCCGTCTACTACGAGGTCAACGTGCTCAATGGCGACTTCGCCACCCAGGCGGCCGCGGCCTGCGCCGCGCTCGCCGAGGATGATCACGCCTTCATCTCGATGGGCTCGTGGGTCGACGCCAGCCCGCAGTTTGCCGACTGCGCGGCCCAGCACGGCATGATCGACATCGACGGCAGCGAATATCCGTTTGGCGACTCCGACTATTCCTCCTTGGGTCAGTACCTGTACCAGCCCGGCCGCATCCGCCCGGAGCGGTGGGTACCTGCCTACGTCAACGACCTCATCAACCGCGGCTTCCTTACCAAGGGCAGCAAGATCGGCCTGGTGCGCCTCGACATCCCCATCTTCGGCCAGATCGACACCAGCATCATCAAGCCGATCCTCGCCGCCCACGGCATGTCGCTCACGACCGACATCGCCGTCAGCGAGCCCCAAGGCACCGACGACATCGGCGCCCTCGAGGCCCAGTCATCGAGCGCCGTCCTTCACATGAAATCGGCCGGTGTCAACCGGGTCATATTCCTCGACGCATCGGCGTACCTGACCGGCGCCATCTTGGAGGAGGGCGAGGCGCAGAGCTACGACCCGCCTGACGGCGTCGCCAGCACGCAGGCCCCGTACGCCATGATCCAAAACGGTCTCGGCCCGCAATTTGCCGGGGCCGTCGGCATCAGCTGGCTTCCCGGCAACGACGTCGATCCGGCCCAGGACCCCGGGGGCGTCGGGGCCAAGGTCTGCGCCCAGGTCACCGACGCGGCCGGCCTCAATGGCAGCACCGGTCGTGACATCTACTGCGACACCATCTTCTACCTGAGAGCGGTCCTGGCCAACCACCCACCGCTCACCGCAGCCGCCTTCCAGGCGGCCTCCAACGCCGTCGGCAGCGCGGCACTTGCGTCCTCGACGTACACGACCTTCTTCGGGCCGGGCATCCAGGACGGACCGTCGACCTACCGGGACACCGTCTACACGGCGTCGTGCAACTGCTTCACCTACACGGGCAAGATCTCGTCGTTCCCGACGTGAGCCTCACCCGGTAGCTGACATCAACCGCAGCATCTCGCCGAGATGCTCGCCGAGGAGCAGGTGCCCGCCGCCCTCGACGGTGTGGAGGGTGCTGTCGGGGATGATGGACTGCGCGTAGACGCTGTGGCCGTAGGGCACATTGGCATCGGCGGTGCCGTGCCAGAGGTGGACGGGCCCGGCGATGTCGCTGAGCGCGAAACCCCAGTCTCGGACGAACATGGCCATGTCCTGGGCGGCGGCTTTTGCTGCGGTCGGCGAGCTGCGGGTCATGTACTGCGCGGCCGTGTCGGGGCCGGTCAGGACGGTCCGGTCGGCGGGCGCGATGGCGCGCGAGACGGCCTGGAGCGACTGCACGGGGAAGCGGTCACGGGCGGCGAAGCCCACGGTGAACATGGCCTCGATGGCAAAGGGCACTCGCGCCGCCAGCTGGCCCAGGCGTTGCGAAGCCGCGGCTGAGGCGGTGGAGTCGAACGGGCAGAAGCCGCCGACGGTCGTGGTGACGGTGATGCGGTCGCCGATGAATCGAGCGCACGCCAGCGCGTGAGGACCGCCGCCGGAGTGCCCGATCACCCCGAACGACCCGAGCCCGAGATGGTCGGCGATCCGGCTCACGTCGGTCGGCCAGTCGATCAGGCGCCGGCCCGGCTTGAAGGTGCTGAGCCCGTACCCCGGTCGGTCGATGGCGATGATCCGAACGGCGGTGGCGTCGAGCATCGCCCGATCAGGTCGAATGGCCCGCCGGTATGACGGTGTCCCGTGGAAGAACAACACGGGTCTCCCCGTCGGCGGACCGTGTTGCTCCCACGCGATCAGCCGGCCGTCCTCCAGCTCGATGGCGCTGATCTCGGGAGCGGTTGTCACCCCCCGGATTGGGCCGCCGAGCTGACCGGCAGGACAAGCACGGCGGGGTACTCCGACGCGTGGTGGAGCTTTTGGTGGGCGATGACTCCCTCGGCGTCGGCGCCAACGGCATTGCCCGTGTTCATGTTGCGGTCGTACTCGGGGAAGAAGCTCGACGTCACGTAGAGACGGACGCGATGGCCGCGGTAGAAGCGGCAACCCACTGGCCCCAAGGGCACGCTCAACTCATAGACCTCGCCGGGCACCAGCGGTGCCAAAGGCTCGGTGGTTTCGTTGCGCCACTTCATCCTGACGAACGAATCGGCAATGTTGAGCGACACGCCCTCAGCGTCGACGTCACAGAGGCGCACGAAGAAGTCGGTATCCGGTGCGTCGCTCGAGACGTAGAGGGTCACGTCGACGTTGCCGGCGATCTCGAGATCCTCGGCGAGGGCCTCGGTCGAATACACCATGACGTCGTCGCGCTCCTCGAGCCGACGCTGATCGATGGGTCCCATTGGCAAACCGGACAGGCTGATCTGGCGGCCCCCGAGAGCGCGAACCGGCTTGGCGGGGTCGTAGTCGTACTCATCGGCCGCCTCGCCGGTCGGCGCCGGGTCGGAGCTCAGCACACCATTGGATCGAAGGTGGAGCACGGTGGGGATCGTGCCGGGAGGCGGCCACTCGTCGGCGTCGCGCCATTCGTTGGCTCCGAGGACGAAGTACCGCACCACCGGCAGCTCGGCCACGTCGCGACCTTGGAGGTGCTTGGCGAAGAACTGGAGGTGATGCTCCACGACGGGGTTGGTCAACTGATCGGCGTGGAGGCCGAAGTTGGCTTCGCCCAGGTAGCCCTTCAGGATCCCATGCGTCCAGGGGCCGAGCATCAGCTTGGTGTCACGGCGCGTCGTCTCGGCGGCTCCTTTGTCCCGTAGGCGACGGAACTGCTGCACCGAGCCCCAAGCCCCGCCGTCGTAGTAGGCGTTGGTCAGCAAGGCGGGGACCTGCGACAGCTCGAAGGGCATGGCGCCGGTCTGGATGCCCTCGTTGGCCCGTCGCAAGAAGGTGCCCACCGGGTCCCCGGTCACCGGGATCTTGGCCAGCGGGAGATCGGTGAGCGGGAGGTGCCAGGACTCCCGCTCGGGATGGGCCATGCAGGCGTTGATGATGGCGGCGTACTTGTCGTATTCGGCCGGTGTCAGATCGGCGCGACTCTCCAGCCAGTCCTTGGCCATGAAGGCCGACCAGCCGAGCGCGAAGGCGACCGGGAAGTAGCCGCCGCCGGCGAAGCCGGACGCGTTGGGCGCGATCGCGGCCAGATGAGGGGGCGCGGTGATCGCCGCCGCGAACTGGTTGAACGAGTCGTACGACACGCCGATCATGCCGACCTTGCCGCTGCACCACGGCAGGGTGCCGACCCACTCGACGGTGTCGTACCCGTCGCCGAACTCGACCTCCGGGGAGATGACCTCCCAGTCACCTTCGGACTGATAGCGACCCCGCGTGTCCTGCACCACATAGGCCAGGCCGTGTCGGGCGGCGATCGACGGAGGCAGGTAGGCCTGAGCGGCGGCCCGAAGAGCCTTGTCGTAGGGGGTGCGAAGGAGGATGGCGGGGACCGGCTCGTCGGTGATGGGTCGGTAGATGTCGGCTCGGAGGACGACACCGTCCCTGGTCTTCATCTCGACGTCGAACTCGACTTTGATACCGCTGACCGAAGGCGTGGTGGGGGTCATGTGATGTGGTCTCCTCTCGTCGCCACAACGTTAGTAGAGGTTCACGTGCGGGGCTCCTAGCGTGTCGACGTGATCTCACGACGCCGGCTTCTCCAAGCCACGGGCGCGGCAGGGGTGGCGGCGGCGGTCGGACCGACGTTCTGGCGGCAGGCCGCGATCGCGGGCACGCCACCGCCGCAGCAGGTGCATCTCGAGTTTGGTGACGACCCGGCCCGCCAGATGACCGTCTCGTGGGCGACGTCGGCGTCGGTGGGCCATCCCCGGGTCCGCTACGGAGCGGCGACCGCCGATCTTGGCGCCGTCGTGGCCGCCGAGACGGTGACGTTCAAGGACGGTGAGTCAGGGACGACGGTGTGGTGTCATCACGCCCGCCTTGGTGGCTTGTCACCGGCGACGGCTTACGCCTATGAGGTGGTCCAGGATGGCGCCACGGCGGTGGGCAGTGCCTTTCGGACTGCGCCCATAGGACGTCGCCCCTTCCGGTTTACATCGTTTGGCGATCAGTGCACCGGGACGATCGGGGACGCCTTGGCGACGCCGCAGGGAAGCTGGGTGGTGGATCAGATCGAGGCGGCGGACCCGCTCTTCCATCTGGTCAACGGCGATCTGTCCTATGCCAACACCCTCGGCTCTTTGAAGTACGACCGGTCGACGGTGTGGGACCACTGGTTTACCAACAGCTCGCGGTCGACCATGCAGCGACCATGGATGCCGACGCTCGGCAATCACGAGAACGAGAAGGGCAATGGCGCCCACGGGGTGCAGGCGTACCTGACTCGCTTTGCGCTTCCCGGCAACGCCAGCCGTGGGTTCGAGGGCAACTGGTACGCCTTCACCGTCGGATCGGTGCGGTTCGTGTCGCTCGACACCAACGACGTCGCGTACTCGACGGACTTCGACTTCGTCGTGCGCGGTTACAGCGACGGCTCCCAGGCCCGCTGGTTGGAGAGCCAGCTCGACGCCGCTCGACGCGATCCGGGCATCGACTGGATCGTCGTGTTCATCCACTATCCGGTGATGTCGACGGCCGGGGGTTCGGACCTCGGGGTCCGGGAGAGGTTTCAACCATTGATGGACGAGTACGGCGTCGACCTCGTCCTCACCGGCCACTCGCACGACTACGAGCGCATGTATCCGGTGCGCGGCGTGGTGCGCGATAGCCCGACGCTCGAGCCCCGCACCGTGGCTACGTCCGGTGACTCCTTCGACACGTCGCTCGGCGCTGTCCACCTGGTCATCGGGACGGGCGGTGTGGCCCTCCCGACCCCCACCTACGGCGGGCTACCGACCGACCCGACTGCGGGTGTCACCATGCCCGGGGGAGGCACGGACACCGAGCCGGCGCCCTACTCGGCGGTACGGGCCTATGAGTCCCCCTACGGCTTCCTCGTCGTCGACGTCGACCCGGGCGACAAGCCCGGTGGGGCGACCACGATGACGCTCCAGTACTTCAACACCCAGCCGATCAGCGACCCGCCTTTGCCGGCGCTCGACACCGTGACCCTGCACCGACGTCGACGCGACGGCCCGCCGGCGCGCTGAGTCCGGCGCGCCGAGTCCGGCGCGCTGACTAGGACCGCCCCCGCTCACGTCCCCGTTGTCGTGCGGGCCGCTGCGCCTGCGCCTGGGGATGCTGTTGCCACGGCGCGTGGACATGGGCCTGTGAGCGGCCCGGGGGTTGCGCGTGCCCCTGTGACTGCGCGTCCACGACGACCTGACGCCATGCATCCCGGGCTTGCTTGAGGGCGGCGATCACTTGTCGCCGAGCATCGTTTGAGGCGGTGGCGGCCGCCTTGAGCTGCTGCGGGCCGCTGCGGCCCTGCACCACCATCCCAAACGACCAGACGCCGGTGTCGATCAAACGGGCCGCCCGCCGGACATCGTCGAGCACCAACCGGCACACCTCCTCCGGCGTCCTCGTGTCGTCGGCGTGGCGCCTCATCGAACGGAACTGCACCCGCCACAAACCCATGATGGCGTGGGCGGCGATCTGAGGCTCGGGGTCTTCGGGAGCGACGCCAGCTCGCGCCGCCATGGCCTCGGCGACCACCTGGACGAGCCGGTCGTCCATGTCGCGCTCGGCAGCCCGCAGTGACGGCGTCCCTTCGATCAGCTCGCCGAATTTGCGGAACATGGTGAGGTCGATGGCGCGATCTTTGGCGAACTCGGCGAACATGCTGTTGGTCTCCGACTCGATCAACGCCAAGGCGGCCTCGACCGGTGACTGCCGGACGGCGCCCGGGCCGAGCGCCCTCCGCAGACCGTCGGCCATCTGCTCCTCGCGGTCGAGGAGCAACGACTCCTTGGTCGGGAAGTAGTTGTAGACCGTCTTCTCGGACACGCCGCAGGCGGCGGCGATCTCGGCGACGCGCACCTCGTAGAAGCCGCGGTCGAGGAACATCTCCGTCGCAGTGTCGGAGATGAGCTGGCGCATCAAGCGCTTCTTGCGCTCACGCAACCCCTCGCTCTGGGCCTCCATCACGAGGATCCAGCATATCGCAGTCGCGGCATAATTTCGCTTGCAGTATTTTTCTAGTGACTGTATGTTTGCCGGAGAAGGAGGCTGACGAATGGAAAACACATCTGCGGTCACAGCCACCGGCCTGACCAAGCGCTTCGGCGACTTCACCGCGGTGGAGGACTTCGATCTCGACGTGGCCGCCGGCACCGTCGTGTCGCTGCTCGGTCCCAACGGAGCGGGCAAGACGACGATCGTACGCATGCTGGCCACGCTGACCGAGCCCACGAGCGGCACGGCCACCGTCTGCGGCTTCGACACCCGCCTCGAAGCCGAGTCGGTGCGCACCGTCATCTCCTTGACCGGGCAGTTCGCCGCCCTCGAGGACAATCTCACCGCCCGCGAAAACCTCATCCTCATGGCTCGCCTGCGCGGCTACGGCCGGGTGGCCGCCGGGCGGGTGACCGACGGCCTCATCGATCGCTTCGACATCGACGAGTTTGCCAACAAGCTGGTGAAGTCCGTCTCCGGCGGCCAGCGGCGGCGGGTCGATCTGGCGGCCAGCCTGGTCGTCCAGCCTCGCCTCTTGGTCCTCGACGAGCCGACGACCGGGCTCGACCCCCGGAGTCGCCAGGTCGTCTGGGCGACGATCCGGGAGCTGGTCGCAGAGGGCGTGACCTTGCTGCTCACCACCCAGTATCTGGAGGAGGCCGACGCCCTCGCCGATCGCATCGTGCTGATCGATCACGGGCGCACGGCGGCGTCGGGATCGCCCAGCCAGCTGAAGGCTCGCATCGGTGACCAGCGCGTTGACGTCACGGCCGTCGACGATGACGGACTTGACCTGCTCGTCGAGGCCCTCGCCCCGATCTTCGATCTCACCGTCGCTCGAGAGCGCCGCACCCTGTCGGTGCCCGCCCCCAACGGCACCCAGGATCTTTCGGCGGTGACCGCGGCCGTGGGCGCGACGCTCGTCGCCGTCGACGAGGTCGCTCTGCGCCGGCCCACGCTCGACGACGCCTTCATGTCCCTGACCGGTAAGCCGGCCGATGAGGCCGATCCCAAGGAGCTCGCATCATGACTGCCGCCGTCGTCCCCGCCCCGACCGACGGCCTGTCCGAGCCGCTCGCGACCACAGCCCCGAGCCATGAGCCGCTGCCGCCGCGCCCCGCCCGATTTGCCCGGTACCTACGCGAGACGCGCCTGCTGGTCGGCCGCAGCCTGCGGACCATCCCCCGGGTACCGGAGCGGCTGAGCGATGTGACCATCCAGCCCATCGTCTTCACGCTGTTGTTCCTCTACGTCTTCGGGTCGGCCATCCACATTCCCGGCGTCCGCTACCAGGACTATCTGTTGCCTGGCCTCGTCGGCCAGGGGGTCGCCTTCGGGGTCATCGGCTCCGGGGTCGCGACGGCCAATGACTTCACCTCCGGCGTGGTCGATCGGTTCCGCTCGCTGCCCGTCTCTCGCTTGGCGGTCATCTCCGCCCAGGTGATCGGCCAGATCCTCGAGCAGATCCTGGGCATGGCGATCGTCGTCGGCCTCGGGCTCAGTCTGGGTTGGCGGCCGCACCTCAGCGCCTTCGGCTACTTCGAGGTTGCCGGCTTGATCCTGCTCGGCCTGTTTGCCTTCACCTGGCTCGGCGTCCTGATGGGTCTGATCGTGCGCAACTCCGATGCCATGCAGGGCGTGGGCTTCGCCGTCGTGTTCCCCCTCTCGTTCCTGGCCGGGACCTTTGTGCCCATCGCCGGGATGAAGGCTGTGCCTCGAGCCATCGGCGAGTGGGATCCGCTGGCGGCCTTGGTGGCGGCGATCCGTCAGGTGTGCCAGGGCATCCACAGCCACGGCTCCTGGCAGCTCACCCACCCGGTTGCGGCGATGGTCGGGTGGTGCGCGCTGGTCACCGTGGTGTGTGTCCCGCTGGCCCTCCGCCGGTTTCGCACCACCGCCGCTCACTAGACCTGGCTCATCGACCGCCTAGGGCATCACCATGATCTTGCAGTGCTCGTCAGGGCTGGCGAGGGCATCGAAGGCCCACGGCACCTGATCGAGCGGGACGGTTGCGGTGATCATCGGGGCGCCGTCGATCTCGCCCTCGGCGAGGGATCGCAAGGAGGTGGCGAACTCCATCGGGTCATACCCGAAGACAAATTGGAGGTTGAGCTCTTTGCTGATGCCGAAGAACGGGTTGATCAGATCGGCCTCCATGCAGACCCCGACCACGACGACACGGGCCCCGGTCGGAGCCGACTTCATGATGTCGTTGATGATCCCGGGCACGCCGATGGCCTCAAACACGACGGGCGTCCCCCGACCGGCGCGCGTCCACGCCGCCCAGGCCGACTCGGCGCGGGGGTCCACCGCTTCGTGCGCCCCCATCGTCAGCGCCAATTGCCGTCGCGTCGCCGAAAAGTCGGCGGCCACGATCGGCGCCGCGCCTTTGACCTTCAGGGCGGCGATGACGGCGAGGCCGACCGGCCCGCACCCCAGGACCAAGGCGCCCTCTCCTTTTTGCATGTGAGCTTTGTTGACACCGTGGAGGCCCACCGACATCGGCTCGGTCAACGCGGCCAGCTCGGGGCTGAGCCCGTTGGGCACCTCCAGCAGCAGCGGTGCCGTGAGCAACATGCGCTCGCCGTAGCCCCCCATCACGTCGTTGCTGTAGACGATCGGCTTGATCCCGTCCATGCCCAACAGGATCGGGATTGCGGTCACGAGCGTGCCGGGCTTGATGTCGGATTCGGTAGCGGGCCCGAGCTCGAGAAGCTCGGCGGCGAACTCGTGACCCATGTAGACGTCCCGGTCGAGATCGAGGTCGCCCCCGAGATCGATCGTGCCCGACATCTCCTTGGTCAGGGCCAGCATGGACGCACCGTGCTTGGCGAAGTGGAGGTCGGAGCCGCAGATCCCGCAGGCCTTGACGGCCACGAGCGCCTGGCCCATCTGCGGCCTCGGCTCATCGACCCCATCCCTGACGAGGAGCTCTCCGTGGTTGAGCACAGCGGCCCGCATTGGCGGGATCCTAAGCTAAGGTAACGGGCGTTGCCAAACGTCAGGACGTCGCCGCGTGCCCGCCGATGGACGGGGATGTCCGCCGCCGACCGCCAGTCGCAACGCCGGGACCTGTTGGTCGACGCCGGCTTCGATCTCCTCGGTACGGCGGGGTGGTCGGCAACGACGGTCCGGGCCGTCGTGGAGCGCTCGGCGCTCAATCCGCGGTACTTCTACGAAAGCTTTGCTGACCTCGACGCCCTCATCGTCGCCGTGTATGACCGGGTGGTCAGCGACCTCGGCGTCATCGTCTTGGATGCGTTGGCCGCCTCGGCGGACGAGCCTGCGGCGCAGGCGCGGGCCGTTGTCCGCGGCATTGTCGAGTTTGTCGACGAGGACCGCCGCCGGGGCCGCGTGCTCTACGCCGAGGGTCTGGGCAATGAGGCGCTCAACCTGCGAAGGATGGAAGCCGGCCGGGCCGTGGTCGGATTCATCGAGCGCTATGCCGCCGAGCGCGGTGGGGTTGCGCCCGGCGGCGAGCACATCGGACGAGTCGGGGCGGCGATCCTCGTCGGCGGCTTCAGCCAATTGCTCATCGACTGGTTGGGTGGCCTTGTGCCCGGCACTCGGGATCAGCTGATCGACGACGCCACCGAATTGTTCCTGGCCCTCGGCGATGCCGCGGCGGCCGCCTCCAGACGACTCAGGGCCAAAGGGAGCGGATAGGCGCGAGCACGTCGTCGATGACCTTGGGGGTCTCGTCGAAGACCATCGTCGCCCGACGGTCGGGCTGGAAGGGCGACCAGCCCGGGTCGCCGGCGCTGACGAAGCTGACCCACGCCGCGTGCATGAAGTCGGCCAGGTCTTGGGGCGGGGCGTCACCGGCGACGACCTTGACGTGATCATCGTCGAGCACGTCGAAGACGAAGGGGATGTCCAAGCAGTGGACGGCGCCCACGCCCCCGAGGGCGGCCGAGCGCCACTCGAAGTCGTAGTGGTAGGTCGCCGCTGGCGCGTCGAACCGTGCTTCGGCGACGCGCAACGCCGGTATGCGAAACATGCGGTCGGTCACGGCCTGGCCCAGCTGTTGGCCGAAGCTGCCGCCGGCTGACCGGTAGGTGGCGACCCCTGACTCGTCGAGGCCGAGGGCGACGAGGGCCTCCTCCTGCTGACCGTCGTCAAGTGGCACCATCCGGAGGACGGCGTTGGTCTCCTCTTGGGTGGCTCCGATGAGGAGTGGTGTCGTCGACCCGATGCCAGCGGCAACGCCGAGCATCGGCGGTCGCGGCACCACGTCGCCATCGACGAACGGGAAGAAGTTGAGCTGGCCAGCAAACCGCTCGGCGATCCCACCCTCGGGGTTGCTGCTCGCGGCGATCTGCGCCTCCACCAGCGCCGACGGCGCAATCCCCACGAAATCCTCGACCCGCATGGCGATGCCGAGCTGAGCGGCGACGCGCTCGGTGAGCCGAAGCGTGCTCTCGGGAGACGGGGCCGGGAAGACCGACCCGCTCATCGGGATGGCTGCCCGAAACAGCCCTTGCGCCTGAGGCAACGTCGTCAGGAGCATCGTCGCCGCGCCGCCGGCGCTCTGGCCGGCGATGGTCACCTTGCTCGGGTCCCCGCCGAATTGGGCGATGTTGCGCTGCACCCACTCGAGGGCGGCGATCCAGTCGAGGACGCCGCGGTTGGGTGTCGCCCCCGGGATGTTGAGGAACCCTTCGGCGCCGAGGCGATAGCCGACGGTGACGACCACGACGCCGTCGCGGGCAAAACGATCGCCGTTGTACCAGCTGCTCGACGGTGTCCCGTTGGTGAACCCGCCGCCGTGGATCCAAAACAGCACGGGCAGGCCGGCCCCGCCCAAGTCGGGTGTGAACACGTTGACGACGAGGCAGTCAGGCGCTTCCCCTCCATCGATGGTGCCCTCGGGTATGAGGGTGAAGCCAGTCGCCGGCTGCGGTGCGGTCGGCGCGGCGGCTATCGCCGGGCGGTCCCCGGCCCAGCTGTCCGGAGCCACAGGTGGGCCAAAGCGGAGCGGCCCAAACGGAGCCTTGGCGTAGGGGATGCCGAGGAAGGCGAAGCCGTGAGGCGTCGTGCTGCCCCGCACCCGCCCCCTCTCGGTCACGGTCACCGGCTCTCTCATCAGATCCTCCTGGGTCATCAGATCCTCCTGGGTCATCAGATCCTCCTGGCGTTGGGGTCGGTCACTCGTGGGGGTTGGGGTTGAGGCGCTGTCGCAGCCCGTCGATGTAACCGTCGACCGACGTCACCAGATCGACGCTGTCAGGGTCGATGAGCCACTGCATCTCCAAGCCCAGCAGCGTCGCCAGTATCTCGCGACTGAGCTGGGCGATGTCGGCGTCGGGACCGACGGTGCCGGCCCGCTGCTCGACGCGCAACATGTGGGACATCAGTTGGCGGGCGAGCTTGTAGCGGTTGACGAAGAAGCTGTGGAGGGGGTCGGACTCGTCAAGATTCTCGGCCGCGAGGACGATGTAGAGGCGGATCAGCGTCGGGGAGCGGGAGTTGAACCTCACCAGGTCGTGGAGCCACTCCATCCGGTCCGACTTGTCGTCGAACAAGCTGCTCTCGACTCGCTCCCGCTCGGCGGCGACCTCGAGGAGCAGGCGCTCCTTGGTGCCGAAGTAGTAGAGGAGAGCGGGATGGGAGACGCCGACCCGCTCGGCGAGCGGAGCGATGCCTGTGCCGCGGAAGCCGCGTTCGGCGAAGAGCTCGATGGCGGCGTCGATGATCTGTTGGCGCCGTGCGTCGCCGCGCGGTTGTCGCCGCCGCCCGTCGGCGCCCGCCTGGGTGGCCGGGGCCGCGGGCGGAGGTTTGAGACGCGGAGTCGGATCGCTCCGCCCCGTGGTCGCGCTCACCTGCCCTCCTCACTCGGTGACATGGACGCCTTGACTCCGTCCCCGGTTTCGTGGATTCTACAGATCTGTAGGTAAATGGCGAAGAGCCGCCGGGCTCGGCGCTGGTTTGGGGGGCACGTGCAGAGGGAGCACCAGCGCCGAGGCCACGGTCGAGGTACGAGTCTGCGCCGCTACCTGCCGGTGGCATATCTCGCCGCGGCGATGATCGCGGCCGGGTTGGTGTTGCCGTCGGCGCTTCGGCCGCCGCCTGATCCGGCCAACACGAGCAACGCCCTCAATCCCAACGCACCGCCCAATCAAGACAACCCCGATCAGATCCTCGAATCCCTACAGGAAGCGGGCGGTGCCGGGGCCGGTGCGGCTACGAGTTCGACGACCACCACGTTGCGCTCCGCCCGACAGTTGGTCCGGGTGGCGCCGCCGATCACGCTTCCGCCTGCGGCCAGCTTGGACTACTGCTATGGCAACCCGCCTCGGCAGATCCCCTCGGTCTACGCCGGGCCCTGCGTCGGCGCGTGGCAGGGCAACAACGGCGGATCGACCTCCAAGAACGTGTCGGCAAACGAGATACGGATCGGCTTCGACAACGCCGGCGCCCCCGACGCCGGCGTGGTGCCGCCCGCCTCGTCCAACAACGCCGGCACGAGCTCCACCACCGTGACCTGGCAGGTGCTGACCGCCTACTTCAACGAGCACTACCAGCTCTACAACCGCAAGGTCGTCTTCTTCGGGCTCACCGATCCGGGCTCGGACACTGCCGATGACGAGGCTGCTTCGGCGGGGACGTACGCAGACACCGACGACCTCTTCGCGATCTACGACGAGAAGCAAGACGTCTGCGAGGATTTCGAGCAACGGGGTCTCGTGGCCTTCTGCGATCCCTTGGCGGATGCCGCCTATGACGACAATCGACCTGGCCTGTTTTCGGCTCCGGTGGGCAGCAGCGACATGGACCTCAACGAGATGCTCGACTTTGGTGCCGAGTACGCGTGCAAGGTGCTCAAGGGGAAGCCGGCCGTCTTCGGCGGGCCGGGCCTCACCACCGAGATGCGCAAGATCGGCTTCATCACCTTCGAGTCCGCCGACGGCGGGCTTCCCGCGAGCGTCTTCACCACGGCGTACTCCAACCAGTGTGGGGGTACCGTCGT
>Ga0302326_10003122_pt1 | contig 39325 bp, 29 predicted proteins | sample Palsa_T0_3_FD_202264 | JGI IMG/M metagenome (GOLD analysis project Ga0302326, IMG submission 202264) | Peat permafrost microbial communities from Stordalen Mire near Abisko, Sweden - Palsa_T0_3 | ecosystem: Environmental > Terrestrial > Soil > Palsa > Peat permafrost | place: Sweden: Abisko... | reverse complement strand
CCCAATATAAAGTCGAGCAGTTTCGTCGCCGACCATATGGAGATGCCTCAATTTCAATCAAAATGTGGGCAGAATGCGCGACAGATGGGCAGTGCTAAGGCAATCGAACCGCGACCTTGCCCTGACTCTCGTCAGCCCGATCTCTTGTCAACCTGCTGGTCAGCGTGACGATCCGCCATCCGCCATTCGTCGTCCTCGCGCCGGAATATCCGTCTCCTCGATATTCTCCGCAGTCCGCAACGTGACGATCGCTCAAATTTCGCCTTTTGTTCAGTTTGAAAGATAAGTTGTTCTTCGGAGAACGTAATCTTCAGACTAGCCGCTCGATTGCCTTGATCACAATCGCGGACCCTTCCATGCTCACAGCGTCGGGATCGAAATAGGTTTCGAGTCCTGAATATGATTCAGCCGTTCGATGGCCGTTTCGAGCCTTCGGCCACGACGCGCTGGAGCAACATCAAGCGCCGCAGAGGAAGGCCCTGGAGCCGTTATGTATATTCCCTTTTCCATCGGAACCATTGTCTTGATCATCGTCATCGTCTGGCTGGTCCGCGGCTAGGCAAACCGCTCCATATGGTGGATTGAGCGGGCGCGCGGCGACGCGCTCCACTATCGGTAGGTACGGCGACGGTGACCGGACCCGTCGTCAGACGACTGCTTGCCGCCTAAATGAAACTTCCTGTAAGGTCGCCAACTGGTGTTGATTTCGTGCTCCTTCGGAAAAAATCGCCGATCACGCGAGCAAACCGAATCGGTGGTCTTCATGGTCGAGGGTCGCGAGTTCCGGCATAGCAAACGCCCATCCCTGTAATCGTTTCGCGCGGTCCTCGCTTTACTTTGCGCAAATTGACCGCTAGACTGCGGGGACGCTAGGACGCATCTCCCCGTTAAGCCTTCCAGGTACCGGCTTTCTGTCTGCTGCTTCCTCGCAATATTCTTCAGGAGGCCAGGCAATGGCCAGTAAGCTCTATGTAGGCAATCTTGCCTACTCGGTTACCAACGCAGATCTCGAAGCGCTCTTCTCTCAGGCCGGCGCCGTCGAAAGTGTCGCCGTCATCACCGACAAGTTCTCGGGTCAATCCAAGGGCTTTGGGTTCGTCGAGATGGCTGACGCAGCGGATGCAGCGCGCGCGATCGAACAGTTCAACGAGACCGAGCTCAAGGGCCGTAATATTAAAGTGAACGAGGCCCGGCCTCGTGAGGCGGGTGGCGGCGGCGGCAACCGTGGCGGCGGCGGTGGTAATCGCAGCGGCGGTGGCGGCGGCAATCGGGGCGGTGGCGGCCGCTGGTAATTCAAGCGCGAGCAATCGGATTTCTATTCGGTTGTAACGCGAATTTGCTTTCTTCCTGCGCCCTCAAGGACGCTGCGTCTTGACAGCTGCACAGACTCGCGCCCAGAGCGACGAGCGTCCGTGGGAGCGGTCTTGGTGGTGGACGACCCCTGAGGACACCTTTACCTTGGGATGGATCGTACTGATCCACCTTACCGCAATAATCGGACTCATTCTGTTTCCCTTCCCTGGATGGCGCTTGTTAGCCGCCGCCTTCGCACTTGCATGGATTGGCGGACTTGGCACGACGGTCTGCTATCACCGTGCGATTGCCCATCGGGCTTTGACGTTGAAGCCGTGGGCACTCTCGATCCTGACGTTTTTCGCCGTCTTTAACGGCTCGGGAAAACCGATTACCTGGGTCTCCGGCCATCGCCTCCATCACGCGACCGCCGATACTGACGAGGACATCTCCAGTCCACGGCACGGTTTCTTCTGGTCCCATTTGCGTTGGTTATGGCAGGCCGGAATCCCTGAAATCGATCGCTTTTGCGTAGATCTCAACCGACCCATCTATCGGATCTGGAACTATATTCAACCGCCGATACTCGCCCTTTCGTATTTTGGCGGCTTATTCTTTGGATGGCCTGCGTTTTTCTGGCTCGGGTCGATCCGGCTCGTCTTCGCATTGCATGCGCAATGCTTCGTCAACAGTATTTGCCATACCGAGCCCACTGCTGCGCTCGGTGAGGATTCGAGTCGCAATGTCACCTGGCTAGCCGCGATGCATCTCTTTCAGGGCGAGAACTGGCATCGCAACCATCATGCGCGACCCGGTTCGGCGCAACTCGGATGGACTTGGCGTCAGCCCGATCTCGGCTATCTCACGATTTGCGTGCTTGAGAAACTCGGCGCCGCCACGGATATCCGCCGCCTCCGCCGCGTCTAGCCCCGCATCACCATCGCCCATCGGTTCTCTCGATGCCCCCCGCCGGATTTTCCCGGCGGGATCCATCATCGGTTACCAGCGCACCAGCATCATTTCGGAGCAAAATCCCGGCCCCATCGCGAGGATCACACCAGGCGCTCCAGGCTCGGGACGTCGTTTAGTCATCGTCGCCTCGAGCACCTTCAGCACCGACCCGGAAGAGAGATTGCCAAACTCCGACAGGCACTCCCACGATAACGCGAGCTCGCGGTTGCACAGCCTGAGCGCGATTTCGACCGCCTGTAAAATCTTGGGTCCTCCGGGATGAATCACCCAGCTCTTGATTTCGCTCCGGGTCAGCCCGTTCGCCGCCAGGAACGCATCGACATCGGCACCGAGCCGCTGCTTGATCAATTCGGGCAGGCGCTGAGAAAGCACGATTGCGAAGCCCTTTTCTGAGATATCCCAGCCCATAATGTCTTCGGTGTCAGGATAAAAGACCGATCGGCTGCTCACGATCGCGGGACCGGCGTGACTGCGCTCCGCGCCTGCGAGAATCGCCGCAACCGCGCCGTCGGCGAATAGCCCGAGCGAGATCATGTTGACCGGCGTAAGATCGTCGCGCTGGATCGTCAGCGAGCAAAGCTCCACCGAGAGAATCACCGCGACTTGCCTGGGATACGCCAGCACGTAGTCCGCGGCCCGCGTGAGGCCCATCGCTCCGCCGACGCAGCCGATGCCGAAAATCGGCGTCCGCTTGATATCCGGCCGCAGTCCCATTCGGTTGATCAGCCGCGCGTCGAGCGACGGACTGGCGATGCCCGTCACCGACACCACGTAGAGGGCATCGAGATCATGCCGCTCCAATCCAGCGCGTTCGAGCGCCCCGTCGATAGCGCGCTCGCCCAGTTCCGCTGCAACTTTCAGCCACGCCCGATTGGTCTCGCCGAAGGTTTCGAACTGTGCATATTGCTCGAGCGGAAAAGACAGGTAGCGCTGCTTGACGCCGGATCGCGAATGCAGCCGGTCGAGCACTTCGGGATGCTCGAGCCGTTCGCCCCAATGTTGTTTGATCGCGCTCGTGATAGTTTCCTGCGGATAGAGGTTCTGAGGAAAGGCGCTTCCCACGCTCAAAATTCTCATCTAGGGAACTCCGAAGGGCGCTGCCGCCCGAGTCTGTTGCGCAATACTGCTGGCTGCCCGATGCGGCCCGGTCGGAATCGCGTGAACCGAAGTGGCGTATTCCCAGCTTATCACGACAAACTATAGCAATTTCGACGGAACGAAGTGGCTCTCCGAATGTTGGCGCTGGTGTATCAGTTACTTAGAGAACAGAATCTTAACAGTCTCATAATGGTATCGTCTTCACAGGCGTTCTTTGGCTGTCGTCAATTGATAAGCTCAGAGATGGAAATCCGGATCCGAAAACTCCAGTAGGGACGCGCCCCACGAATGTATTTCCAACCCGGGCCGCGGGTCGAAGAAATTCCCGCGCAAGGCCCTCAGCAATCCGCCATCATCTCCCCATTACCGAATGGCTCCCCCTTGCTCGAGGCTATCGGTCTCCACAAGAGCTACGGTCCCCGTGTCGTTCTCGACGGCGTCAGCCTGAGCGTTAACGCCGGCGAAGTCGTGGGCTTGCTCGGCCCCAATGGTGCTGGCAAAACCACCACCCTCTCGCTGCTTGCGACCTTGCTTGAACCCGAAGCCGGAGTGGTGCGCATTGCTGGAGCCACGCCCTCGCCAAAGCATTTCGCCATGCGCCAGCGGCTCGGCTTCGTGCCGCAATCGATCGCGCTCTACCCGTCACTCAGCGGCTTTCAGAATCTCGAGTTCTTTGCCCGCCTTCACGGCATCCCGAAGCGCCGCGCGCAATCTGAATGTATGCGGGTCCTGCAGGAAGTAGGTCTTGCCGATCGGGCGCACGATCCCGTCGGAGTGCTCTCCGGCGGTATGAAGCGGCGGCTCAATCTCGCCTGCGGGATGGTGCATGGGCCCGACCTGTTGCTGCTCGATGAACCGACGGTCGGCGTCGATCCGCAGTCGCGCGATCATATCCTGGAAACTGTGCGCCGGGCTGCCGCGGCGGGCGCGGCAGTCATCTACAGCACTCATTATATGGAGGAAGTTGAACGCATCTGCAGCCGGGCCCTCCTCATCGATCGCGGCAAGGTCGTCGCCACCGGCAGCATCACGGAGCTAATCGCGCTGGGCGGACGCCAGCCCCTGATGGAGATCACTTTCCATAGCGCGGCCCCCTCGAATTGGCGCGACGGCCTTATTGGCGTCACCCTGCTTGCGCACTCCGGCGGGGACGCCAAGGTCATGCTCCAACTCGAAAGTTTCGCCCTCGTTAGTCCGATTCTCCAGCGTGCCCGTGAGGCCGGCGCTCAGATCCTCGAATTCAGTGTGCACAGCCCAAATCTTTCCGACGCCTTCATCGCCCTGACCGGACACGTGCTCCGCGACCAGGTTCCCGACGCGCACTGAGCGGCTTCGATCAGATTCGAACGATGCTGCGCACCGTCCTCCTCACGTTCCTGAATGAGTTCCGCCTCCTGATGCGAGACCGCGTGGGCCTCTTCATGCTGTTGCTCGCCCCCATCGTCATAATTGCGGTCGCCGGGTTTTCGCTCGGCAACATTTACGGCGCGCTGGTTGGCGCCCACGCCTATGGGATTCCATTGGTTGACCAGGATCACGGCGCCGCTGCCAAGGCGATCGTCGCCGCGCTCGATCAACAGGCCGCCGTTACCGTTCTTCCGGTGCCTGACCTCGACGAGGCTCGCGCTTTGCTCAACGGCCGCGCGCGCACACCACTCGCAGTTCTGATTCCGCCGGGCACTACCAGCGCGCTCGCCGCCGGCCACGCCGCCCAGATTGTGCTTTATGTCGATCCGATCAAACGGCTCGAGATCTCCACAATCGAGTTCGGCATCAACGATCTCTGCCAGAGAATCACCAGTGTGGCCCACACGCAGGCGCGCCAGCGTATTGCTTCGGGCGACGCCGATCTGCGCGCACGGCTCACGCGGATTTCTGCCGATCTGGATGCCTTGCAGGATGGCGCGAACGACTACTGGCGGCAAATCGCGACCGCGCACTCGCAGGCGGAGCTTGCCGTCAGCGAACAGGTGCGCCGCCAGATGCACACCGCCGCCGATGCGTTACGCGCACAAACGCAGGCCGCCGTCGATCAATCGATCGCGCAGGCGAAAGCCTCGCTGACCGCCCAACTCGACGCGCGGCGCGCCGCGCTCGTCTCCGTGCGCGACTACCTGGCCGCCCTCCAGGTCAGCGAGAGCGATTTCAATCGATGGTTCACTGCGCTCAAAGCCGCAGCCGGTTCGCATGCCAATGCGATTCCGCCGCCACCCGCCTTTCCTGCTCCACCGGCCTCCGCCGCGATTGCAGAACTCTCAAAGCCGATCGATTTTCCGCTCGCTCCGCCGCCTTCACTCGATTCTCCTACCAGCGCGATTCCCGAGGCGTCGATCAAATTGCCTCCACTGCCGCCACCTCAAGTGCTCCCGACCGCGCAACTCCGCAACCACCTCGAAGCCCTCGCGCCTGCCGTCCTGCCGGTTATTCCGGGCACCCTCGGATGGGCCGAGAGGTCTGCAAACGGCGGCGACGTCAGCATCAACTCCTTCGATCAATATGTCCCCGGCTTTGGCATCACCTTTTTGCTCATCGGCATGCTGATGGGTATCTCGCTTGGCCTCATCGACGAGCGCGACTGGGGTACGCTCGCCCGCTTGCGCGTCAGCGGGGCGCCTCTTGCCGGCACTCTGATCGGCAAACTCCTCGCCCGTTTCTTCGTCGGCCTGGTCCAGATGCTCGTACTGTTGGCGATCGGTTATTGGACCTTCGGAGTCTCGCTGGGCCGCAGCCCCGCGATGCTGCTGCTGCCCGCCGCCGCGATCTCATTCGCCGCCGCCGCCTTCGGCCTCATCATCGCCTGCGTCGCGCGCACCCACGATTCCGTGATGCCGCTCGGCGCCGTGGCCGCGATGGCGATGTCCGCTATCGGCGGATGCTGGTGGCCGCTCGACTTCGAGCCGTCCTGGATGCGCGCTGTCGCCCAGTTCCTGCCGACCACCTGGACCATGCTCGCCTTCAACAACCTGATGATTCGAAATCTGCCGCCCGTTAGCGCGCTCTGGCCCTCCTGCGCAACCTTCGCTCTGGGAACCACATTCCTGATGGTAGGCTTATTCGGCGCTTCGCGGCTCTACGAATAAGCCGGCGCGCGTGCCTTCAAAACCGTTTCCCTGTCCTCAATGCGCCGGTAATACTTCCACATGGCTCGCCGCCCACTCGCTCACGGCGTCCTTCTGCTGGTTGGTAAGTTCGGCAGCCGGATGGAATACAGTGTAATCCCACGGCGGCATCTGTCCGCGATTCACCACACGTCCAATCTGCGCGACCTCATCGCTGCGGCGCTCCTCGCTATATTGATTCCAGCCGGTGAAGTTCAGAGTCTTCCGCGCCGACCCCGAAAACCAATATGACGGGGCAATTTTCACATACCAGCGGGCATCGTTTTGCTCCGAATGACAATCGAAGCACGAACTGGCAAGAATCTGCGCCACCTGCGGGTTCGACGAGAATACCGTCCAGGGATCGGCCGAGGTGGCCGTCGCAGCGGGGAGCGGCGTTTCAACGCTCGACGGGTCAGGCGAATTGCTCGAACAGCCGCCCATCATCAAGATCGCGACCACCATCGAAACCGCTGTCTGCAAACGGAAAATCGACGATGCATCTCGACCTCGAGCATCGTTACCGGTAACGGTCGGTGTCACTCCCCTGTTTACGGCCCAACCCTCCCGCAGGTTCTTTGGAGCACAATAGCCCCATCCACCCGGCAGCGATAGCTAAGCGTGCGACCGAGCACGAAAAGTTGAAACAATCGTAACGCGCGTGCCACATCCGAGCCGGTTCACGTCTGATAGGTGTTATTTTTAACGCTCAGGCCGATTATTAGCCTGTTTGCAGCATATTCCGGCTTGATCATGCCTAAATTGGATTGATTTGCCCCATTAAGGGTCGATTCGCGTTAAAAGCGATGCGTCACGGCGGTAGCCAATGCAGCCATCATCCCGCTATCATGTCGCCTTGATGTGACTCACCGCGTTGGACGCGGATCTGATGTTGACGATAGGCCGAGACGATATGAGCACCACCCCGGTTCCCGATGATCGGACCCCGACCAAGAACGCTCTGCCGGTTACCGGTGATCCGGCCGCTGCTGCCAGTCTCGTGGAGGGAGCTCCCACGGCCGCAATAGCGGACGGCTCCCCTGACGGCGACCTGAACCACCTCATCAAGCCGGACTCCCCGGCCCTCTCCGACCACCTTGATGGCGCCGCGACTTTTGGCGGCGACCCGGACCTCAAGTCGCCGGAGCTGTATCTCAATCGCGAGCTCACTTGGCTCCAGTTCAATCGGCGGGTGCTCGCCGAAGCTGAGGACGCGCGCAATCCTCTCCTGGAAAGGCTCAAGTTCCTCGCCATTACCGCTTCCAATCTCGACGAATTCTTTATGAAGCGGATTGGGGGCCTCAAGCAGCAGGTCGCCGCCGGCGTCCATGAACTGACCGTTGACGGCCGCACCCCCCATCAGCAGATCGCCGAATGTTACGCCGACGTCCGCGACTTTCAGCGCCGCCAGCGCCTCGAGGTCGAGGCCCTCCTGACCGCGCTCGCCCCCCACGGCATCGGCGTTGCCGGCTACGCGGAACTGACGCCCGAAGAACAGGCCGGCGTGCGCGCATATTACTTCGCCAACATCTTTCCGCTGGTTACCCCGCTGGCGATCGATCCGGCTCATCCGTTCCCGTTCGTCTCCAATCTCTCGCTCAATCTGCTGGTCACGATGCTCGAGCCGCGCGAAGCCGAACCTTCGATGGCGCGCATAAAAGTTCCGGTCGGCCTGGGTATCCCGCGCTTCATCCGCGTCGGTGCCGCCAATCGCTTCGTGCGCCTCGAAGACGTGATGGCGAATAACCTCGATCTGCTCTTTCCGGGCATTCGCGTCGGGGCTTGCGAGCTGTTCCGCGTCACCCGCAACGCCAACACCGAGCGCGACGAGGAAGAGGCCGACGATCTCCTGGCGCTCATCGAAACCGAGCTGCGCGACCGCCGCTTCGCGCCGATTGTGCGCCTCGAAGTGTTGCACGGCATGGATCCCACTCATCGTGGGATGCTCGCCGCCGAACTCGGCCTCGACGAAAACGCCGACGTCTTCGAAGCTGACGGCATGCTCCAGATTCGCGACCTGATGGAACTGGCCGCGCTCGACGTTCCCGCACTGCACGACGCGCCGCACCATCCGGTCGATCAGCCGCGCCTGCAGGCCGAAGCCGAACGCAGCATCTTCCATATCATCCGCGATGCGGGATCGATCCTGCTCGCCCACCCTTATGAATCCTTTTCGACTTCGGTCGAGCGTTTCCTGCGCGAAGCCAGCACCGATCCCAAAGTCCGCGCCCTCAAGATGACGCTCTACCGCACTTCGTCGGACGCCAAGATCATCGGCTATCTGTGCGACGCCGCCCGCAACGGCAAGCAGGTTGCGGTCGTGGTGGAACTCAAGGCACGCTTCGACGAGGCCGCGAATATTCATTTCGCCAACCGCCTCGAGGACTTTGGCATCCACGTCACCTACGGCGTGGTCGGCCTCAAGACCCACAGCAAAGTCATCCTGGTGGTTCGCCAGGACTACAACGGTATCCGCCGCTACGCCCACATCGGCACCGGTAATTACCATCCCGGAACCGCGCGGTTGTACGCCGATTTCGGCCTGCTGACCTGCGACGACGCGATCGGCCGCGATCTGACCGAACTGTTTAATTATCTGACTAGCGGTTACCATCCGAAGCGCGATTACGCAAAGATTCTGCCCGCGCCGGCGATTCTCAAAAACGCCCTCCTCGACCGTATCGACCGTGAAATTCGCGTGCATTCGCCGGCAACGCCCGGGCTGATTCAGATGAAGATGAACGCGCTCGAGGACGTTGATATCACTCGGGCGCTCTACCGCGCGGCGCGCGCCGGCGTGAAGATCGACCTGATCGTCCGCGACACCTGCCGCCTTCGCCCCGGCCTTCGCGGCCTTTCGGAAAACGTCCATGTGGTCAGTATCGTTGGCCGCTTCCTCGAGCATGGCCGCATCTACTACTTCCGCAACGGCGGCGCCGAGGAATACTACATCGGCTCGGCCGACTGCATGACGCGCAACCTCGAGAGCCGCGTCGAAGTCGTCACGCCAGTGGAAGATCCGTCGCTGCGCCGCGAATTGCGGGTGGTGCTCGACGCCCAGCTCAAGCCCAACCGATGCCAATGGGAGATGCAGACCGACGGCAGCTACATCAGCCGCGGCACTGACGCGACCGTGAACTGCCAGCAGTACCTGATCGATTTCGCCGAGAAGAATCGCACCCGCAAGAAGCGTCATCGCGGCTTTGCCCGCCGTAACGGCCGCAACAACTGATTAACTGCAAGAGAGGTCCGCTCAAGGCCCGTCTGCCATTCTGAGCGCGGCGAACGAATCGCGGGATTCCTCACTCCGCAGCCTCCGTTCAGAATGACAATCCGAGCTGTGGAGATTGGCCGCCCGCCCGGAAGGTCACGCGGTCAGGCTTTCGCCCGTCGATCGCCAAGCGGCCGATTGCAAATCGACGCCGTCCGCTTTAGTTACAGGTTCATCGCTCTCCGGAGGAACCATCATGGGCAATCGACTAAGGCAGGTCAGCAAGCACGACGCGTCACCCGCGGTTCTCAAAATCTACCAGGAACTGTTTGGCGATCGCGATCCCGTTGCCGAGCCCGGCACCGCCACCGGAACCCCGGGCGACTATTGGACGACCTATGCGCTCGTGCCCGAAATACTCACCGCGTCCCGTGACTCGCTGATGGCGATGCTCCAGCCCGGCCGGGCACTCGATGGCCGTTACCGTGAACTGGCTATCCTGCGCGCGGGCATCGTGGGCGATTCGCGTTTCGAATACTCACAGCATATGAAGGTCGCTCGCATGGTGGGCCTTCCAGAAGAGAAGCTGGCTGCGATAAAGGGTTGGGCGACCAGCGAGCGATTCGACGACGCCGAGCGCGCGGTGATGGCCGCGGCGGACGAACTCGTCGGACGCAACTTGATTGAGGACGCCACTTTCGCCCAGCTGAAGCGTCACTTCAGCGACGAGCAGATCATGGAATTGGTTTACGTCATCGCGCTCTGGCGGATGCATGGACTTATCGTTCGCGCGCTCCACCTCGAATACGACCACGACACCACCGCCCGCATGTCAGAAATCCCCGCCCCATCCCCGAAATCCTGACCGCCTTCGCCACCCTCGAATCACTTGGACCTTGCGCCATTGAAAGTATCGGATGTATATGCCAACAATATACAAGAGACCATGAGTGCCGACTCAGGACGATCTGATAGACAAGCTGGCCGATTGCGAGGGCTTTGAATGGGACACATCGAATGCCGACAAAATCTGGCAACGGCATCAGGTCTCCACAACGGAATGCGAAGAGGTGTTCCTCAATCACTCACTCATTGTCGGGGCTGATGAAGCGCATTCAGAGTTCGAAGACCGGCTCTACGCGCTCGGTTCCAGCGATATTGGCAGGTTGCTCTTCGCAGCGTTTACTATTCGCCGGCGTCTTATTCGAGTTATTTCGGCGCGGGATATGAGTCGGCAGGAAAGACGGATCTTCAAACTAGCTATATGAAAAAACGATTGCCCAGGTTTGCTAATGAAGACCAGGAACGCGAGTTCTGGGCGCAGCACGATTCCGCGGATTATCTTGACTGGAAACGAGGCGATCGTGTGATTCTTCCCAACCTACGGCCCACCTCGCAGACTATCTCCTTGAGATTGCCCAAGCTGATGGTCGATCGGCTCAAGCTCCTCGCCAACAAGCGTGACGTTCCGTATCAGTCCCTACTGAAGATTTTCGTTGCCGAGCGCCTCAAAGCCGAATTCAAGAACTGAGGAGCTGCCTGACCGATTCACGCTGAATCGATTATTTGCCCGTCGCCTGAACAGTCGGCGTTACGTGCTCAGGACGAAAGCCCATCCCGGCCAACCGTCCGGGAATCCTCCGCAAAAGCGGCCAGCCATTCAGTAGTTTCAGCAGTAACGGAGACGCCGGACGCTCGTGGTTGCTGAGCAGGCTGCCAATCACCCGGTCCTGCACGAACCCCTGCACTCGCTGCGTCATCCGCGTTGGCCACTCCCTTCGATCCTGGACTCTGTGCAAGTCGTCTATAGTAACCGCCCGGCGAGCGAGAGGCCCCGCAAGGATATTCGCCGTCGCGACCGCATCCTGAATCGCGAGATTGATTCCCACGCCGCCGATCGGCGACATCGCATGCGCCGCGTCGCCGATACACAGCAGGCCGGGCCGATACCATTGCTTCAAGCGATCGGCCGCGACGGTCAGCAGCTTGACGTCGTCCCAACCCGCCACCTCCTTCACCCGTTCGCCCAGAAAAGGCGCCAGCCGGCGAAGGTCGTCTTGCAGCGCTGGCAGACCGTTGCGCTGAATCTCAGCGAAACTTCCCTTTTTGATCACATAGGCACACTGCCAATGGTCTCCGCGATCGATCGTGATGAAGATCCGGCCGGCATCGAAGCGCCCCAGCGTCTGCGCGGGGTCATCCGGATGTCGCGACAGCCTCATCCACAGTACGTCCATCGGTGCCCCGAGATCCACGACTTTGAGGCCGGCCTTTTGCCGCACCGTTGAATGACGGCCGTCGGTGCCTGCAACCAAATCGGCGCCAACTTCGAGCGGTCCTTCCCGCGTGTCGGCACGCACCCCTGTTACCCGTTCGCCCTCTTGAATGAGATCCGTAACCTCAGACTCCATTCTCAGTTGGAACGACGGATAGCGCCGCGCTTTGGCCGCGATGAAGTTCAGGAAATCCCACTGCGGCATCAACGCTATAAACTTACACTGCGTCGGCAGATGAGTGAGGTCGGCAACCGTGAATTTCTCACTGCCATACTGGGCAACCAGTTCGCGAACCTCCTGATGCGGCAGTTTCAGGAATTCATCGAGCATCCCCAGTTCGTACATGAGCTCCAGCGTTGACGGATGAATCGTGTCGCCCCGAAAATCCCGCAGGAAATCTCCATGCTTTTCCAGCACCAGGACTTCGACTCCCGCGCGCGCCAAGAGCAGGCCCAACATCATTCCGGCCGGTCCACCCCCGGCGATACAGCAGCGCACGGTTATTTTCTGAAATGCTTGCGTCATTGATTAGGAATTCCGCAAGCAGGATTTATACCTACATCCTCCGATCATCCTTCGGCACTTCGAGGCCCGCCTTTGCCGCTGACTCGATCGCCGCCGCGCGAAATATCCCGTGACTCATCGTAGATCGCGAGTCCGCCGCGCGCGCCGCATAGATCTTCATCCGCAGCGCATGCGCCGTGACGTCCTCCGGCGCCGCCATCACTGCCCAGTCGATCAGATGCGACGCCATCGCGAGGTCGCCCGCCTCGAACTTGCTATTGGCCTGCTCGACCAGTTTCGCCGCCCCGCCTGCCAACTCCGCAATCTCACGCGCCTGACTGGCTATTGGCGCGGGCTTCAAATGAGACGGCAATCCGTCGTACCATCCCGCTTCCAGCCGCCAGATATTGCGCACGATAAATTCTGGCTCGTCGTACACCGCCTGCAGGTAAGGTTTCTCGATCAGCTTCGTTGGCGGCGCGACGCTTCTTACGATCTCGTCGAGCGGCGTACCAATATTCATCAACGCGACCGTCTGGCTATACAAACTCTGCAGATAATCCGCCGTATCGGTAAGCACCTGGCGCACCCGCAACGCACCGAATATCGGTACGCCATGCCCCGGCAGCAGCACTTCCGCTCCCACTTTCACCATCGCGCGCAACGCTTCGGCCCACTCGCGCGCATAGCGCACCGCCTTCTGCGGATTACCCGCGTTAGGCGCCGCCCAGATAATAAAGTCGCCGGTACAGAGTACTTTGCGCTGCGGGATATATACCCAGCTCGCATCGTCGGTCTCGCCGCGCCCATGATGGCATTCGAACTTGACAGTACCGGCTGACACGGTGAACCGATCCTCGAAGTAGGTATCCGGATATACATAGTCAGTCGGCCATTTCGCGGGCCCGCTGAATTGACGCGAATTGACTATCTCGTTGTAGCCCACCGTGCGCTTGTAGCGATCGAAGCGCGCCGCCACTCCGCGATGACCCACGACGCGCGCCCGCGCCACCTTGTTCTTCTGCCCCTCGGCGATAAACGCCGCCATCCCCAGCGCATGATCCACATGCCCATGCGTGTAGATAGCCGTGTTGATCCGCTCCGGCCCGAACTTACGCACCAGCGCGACCGTCTCCGTCTGGTTGAAATACGCGCCAGTATCGACCAGCACGATCCCCTCCTCGGTCTTGACCGCAACGAAGTTCGCGAACCACCGATAGAACATCACCCCCGCCGCGACTTCCTCGTAATCGCCGGTGGAAGTCAGCGGATGCTGTTGCGCAACCGTGATTTCGCCGTTCCAGAATTTTTCCGAAGCGTCCTTGATTATTCCCATTTCATTTCGAAGCTCTCATTTCCCGGTTTCCTCACGCGACTGAACTGAGCGGCACATATCTCGCTCGACACCCGGCCCGTTCCTTTCAGCGAAGCTCCCGGCCAGTCAGGCCGCAACTTATCACGAACGGCATGTGCGCGGTCTTTGAGCTGGTCCGTTCTCTTGGTTCTCTCACGACACTGCCAAACGCCTCGATCGTGGCGCGGGTTAATAACGAAGACGTTGCAGGCGAACTACGATAATGTGGGATGTCTAAACTTGAGCATCCCGGCTGCAACGCAGCCGCGTCCATGCAAACCGTCACCGGGCTGCTACCCAATGGGAAGTCTGAAACCTCGTCACTAGGCGAGCTTGCGAGCCGAGCTAACGAGCCTGCGAGGTGCGTCAGGTTAAGGTTTCAGTGAAAACCATAGTTCTTTGTTCCTCGACCATCATCCCCTTCTCTTTAACGGCTTAGTTGCTATCGCCGTGCCGAAAAAGTATGATTTTTCTGGACTTTTGTCGCGGAGATTCAATCTTGTTCACTGGCATCATCGAGGACCTTGGCACCGTCGCCGCCATCAAGCGCTCGCCCACCGGCGCGGTCCTCACGATCCGAACCGCGATGCCTGTGGCGCGTATCACGCTCGGCGAATCCATCGCCATCAACGGTGCCTGCATGACCGTCACCGGCAAGGGCCGCGGCGCCTTCGCGATGGACATCTCCGCAGAATCGCTGCGCCGCACGACGCTTGGCGAATTGAATCCAGGCGACCGCGTCAATCTCGAACGATGCCTCACGCTCGCCAAGCTCATCGGCGGCCACCTGGTCTCAGGCCATGTTGACGGCGTCGGCCGCCTCGTCTCGATCAAACCCGAAGGCGACTCGCGCCTCTACACTTTCGAGGTTCCCGCCGCGCAGGCCCGCTACCTCGTGGAGAAGGGTTCAATCGCCATCGACGGCATCAGCCTGACCGTCTTTGGCATCCACGGCCGCCGCTGCTCGGTCGCGCTCATTCCACACACGCTCAAGCTCACGACGCTCGGCTTCAAACGCCCCGGCGATAGCATCAACGTCGAAAGCGATATGCTGGTCAAATACGTCGAGCGTATTCTCGGTGCGGTTCCCGGAGTCAACTCTGCCAACGGCCGCAAGCGCGCCACCGTCAAGGCTCGGGCCGCCATCGGCGCTCTCAACTCGATCGGAGGCGCGTCATGAGCCTGATGCAGATCCCGCGCAAGATCGAGTACGCCCTGCGCGCCATGATTCATCTCGCCGATCATCCCGACGGCGTCGCTCGCGGCACCGAAATCGCCACGCAAGAGCACATCCCGAAGTACTATCTAGAAAAGGTCATCCGCGACCTGATGCGCGGTGGGCTGGTCCGTGCGCGGCGCGGCCCCGGCGGCGGCTACTACCTCGCGCGCCCGCCCGAGTCCATCTCCTTTCGCGATGTGATCGAAGCGGTCGAAGGCCCGATCGCCCTCAATCTGTGCGTCGAGGGCGGCGCCCAATGTAGCCTGCAGCCGACCTGCCGGATGTTCCGCGTGTGGGAAGAGGGCCAGCGCAGCCTGCTCGACATCTTCTCGCATACCACGATTCTCGAAATCGCCTCGTCGAAGCCCTCGCCCAGCTTCTTCACCCGGATGCAATCTCGCGAGGCGGCTGCGGCCCTCGCCGCCGCGCCGATCAAAAGCTAACCCGCGCCGCCCGCTGACTCCATCGTTTATCGAGCGTGTAATTCGCGTCGCACTCCCCTAATCTCACACTCGCTCCGGGAATGAATTGAACGAAGAAACTCCAATGCCGCCGAATCTCGCGCGCCAAATCGCGCCGAACTTCACCGAAAAGACCTTCTACCTCGAGGAGTTCTACGGCAAGAGTCTCCTTTTTGCCCTGGTTCCACCCAGCGGCGAACGCATTTCCGATCTCGACTCGCTGGTCCTCACCGTACGCCAGTTACGCCGCAATCAGACCCGATGCATCATCATCGCGTCGGCTCATGCGCTACCGAAACTGGTCAAGCGGTTTGGCCGCATGATCCGCCACGAACCGGCCCTCTTCAATCCCGCGACCGGCCTGCGCACGCGCCCCTATCCGCCCGACTCCGCTGTCGCCGCTATCTGGCAAGGACTCCGCGACGGATCGATCGTCGTCGCCGCCGCCGAAACCGAGGATCCCGCCGACCTGGTGGTGTTTGCGCAGGAACTCGCCAGCCGCTTGCGCGTGTTCAAGCTCGTGATGCTCGATCGGGCCGGCGGTCTCGCCGACGCCGAAGGAGAGATCGATTCGTTCGTCGATTTGCGCCACCTCCGCCGCGTCCTCGCCCGCGAGAAGGCTCCCCTGCGCCGCACCATCATCCGCGCCGCCCGCCGCGCCCTCGACGACGGCGTCGCCTCGGTCAACCTGACCGCACCGCGCCAGGTTTACGAAGAGCTCTTCAGCTTCGTCGGCACCGGCACGCTCTTCACCGAGCAGCGCTACGCCGACGTTCGCCAGATTTCGATCGACGACTTCGAGGAGGTCGAAACCCTCATCCGCCGCGGCCAGGACGAGGGCTTCCTGCTCGCCCGCGCCGATCCCGAAATCGCCAACCTGCTCCCGTCATGCTTCGGTTATCGCGTCGGTGACGAGCACCTCGCCGGCGTATGCGCCCTGCTGACCGAGCCTTATCGCCGGGAGCGCGCCGGCGAAATCACCGCTCTCTATACGCTCACCCGCTTCCTCGGCGAGGGCGTCGCCTCCGAGCTGATCAAGGAAGTTATCGCCGAGGCCCAGGCGCGCCGGCTTACCTACGTCTTCGCCTGCACCTCGGAGGAACGGGCTGCGCGCTTCTTCGGCCGCCTCAAAATCGGCACTCTGAAGTTCCGCCGTGTCAGCCCCCGCTCGATCGCGCCCGCCAAATGGCGTGGCTACGAAAAGTCCCGCATCATCCGCCTGAGCATCTTTCGCTGCGACCTCAAATAATCGCGCGCCCGGACTGGCGTTTCGGCTTGGGCGCCGCAACTACCCCTTAGTGCTCGATCTACTGCGACCATATGCCGTCGGTCGGTGGCCTACTGTCACCCTGAGCGCGGCGAACGGCCCCTGATCTCCTGGTAGTCCGCCACCCCGACACTGCGCTCCTGACCCGCAACCCTTCGCGACGCGAAATACCTCGCGTTTAGCGAATTGCATGCGAAAGCTTTCGCATTCGTGCGCATCCAATTCACCAATCCATTGGACTATTCGACTTATCCGCTTGGCACGGCATTCGCTCTGTCTTCCATCCAACAGCGGACACGCAGCAGACCGCCCATAAGTTGGAAAGGTTGGCAGCGAGACGCAGCAAAAGATCGAGCAAAGGAGCACGAAGATGAAAGCACTAGGAGCAGCGGCAACCTTTATCGGCGCAATCACCCTGATGTTCGCGATCATCGTCGCGCAAATCGAGTATCAGCATAGTTGGACCGCCAGCGCGGGCGCGCAGACGAATGTGGCTAGCGCAGCGCTCCCCTTGGCCTCGGAGCGGGTCCTCGCAGCGAACGACTAATCGCATCCTGATCTGCGTTACGTCGCCCGTGCAGAGGATAACTCGCTGACCTACTTTTAACGCGGCTTAGCAGCTTCGTCCGCTCGGCTCGCAAACTCGCCTAGTGACCCCCAGCCCCTTCCCTAAAAGGAAGGGGAGTTAAGGTGGAAGAACCCGGAGTCTATATACAGACAGGTTGGCCGTTCGCATCTTACCCAACGGGAAGTCTGAAACCTTGACATTAGGCGAGCTTGCGAGCCGAGCTAACGAGTCTGCGAGGTGCGTTAAGGTAAGGTTTCAGTGTCCTGGAAAGCTACAAGTTCTTTGTCCCTCGACAATCATCCTATACTTTCTCAGAGTCTTCATTGTGCGCACCTCGCAGACTCGTTAGCTCGTTGCGCTTCGCTCCACTAGTGTAGCTCGGCTCCGCCAGTGTGTGGATGCTAACGTTCTCCCATGTACGCCGCCGACACGATCGTCGCACCGGCGACGCCGCCCGGGACGGGCGCCGTCGCCATCGTGCGACTCTCCGGACCGCAGGCGATCGCGATCGCGCGCCTGCTATGGCATCCGCTGGAGCACGCTTCGCGCCCTTCAGCGGACGCCGCGCTTATCCCGCGCCGCCTTTATCTCGGCGAGCTGCGCGATCCCGCGAGTCATGCGCCGATCGACCGCGCGATGATCGCGGTTTTTCCAGCGCCGCGATCGCTAACCGGCGAGGACGTCGCCGAACTCCAATGTCACGGCGGCGCCTATCTCGTGCGCCGCGTAGTTGCCCTCGCCACGGAGGCCGGCGCGCGCCTTGCAAAACCGGGGGAATTCAGCCGCCGTGCCTTCCTAAATGGCCGCATCGATTTGACCGAGGCCGAAGCGATCGCGGACCTCGTTGCGGCGCGCGGCGACGCCGCGATGCGCATGGCGCTCGCTCAGATGTCTGGTGCTCTCGCCGATCGCGTCAACGGCTTGCGCCGTCAAGTCATCGCAATTCGCGCTCATCTGGAAATCGAGATCGACTTTTCCGACGAGGATATCCGGATGCCCTCGCGCGACGACCTCGTCGATGAAATCGACTCGCTGACCGCGGACCTCGTTGAACTGCATGACAGCTTCACGCGCGGCCGCATCATCAGGGAGGGTGCGCGCGCCGCCATCATCGGCAAGCCTAACGCCGGCAAGTCAAGCGTGCTCAACCGTCTGCTGGGCGCGGATCGCGCGATTGTCACGCCGATTCCCGGCACCACGCGCGACGTTATCGAAGATTCGATCGCGCTCGGCGGCGTGCCGATCGTGTTAGCCGATACTGCGGGCCTGCGCAAAAGCGCCGACCCGGTCGAACGACTTGGCATCGAGCGCACCCGACGCCACGCCGATGACTGCGACCTTGTGATCGCGGTCTTTGATTCGTCGCGCCCGCTGGATTCCGACGACGCTGATGTGATCGCGACATGCGCCGGCCGCCCCGGCGTTGCGATCCTCAACAAGTGCGACCTATCGCCTTCCATCGACGCCACGATGTTGCACGATCGCGGCCTGCAACTCCCGGTGATGCCGTTTTCCGCACTAACCGGAGATGGCCTTTCCGAGCTTCGCGACTTACTCGAAACCGCCATCACCGCACTTACTTCCGGTAATCCCGACTTACCCGGCAAAGACACGAACAGCACCGCTACAGAAAGTCCGTCCGGGAAAGGTGAGATGGTAGCTATCTCGCGCGAACGTCATCGCGACGCGCTAGCTCACGCCCTCGACTCACTCGCCGCGGCGCGTCATAGCACGCTCTCCGCGATGCCGCCGGAGATAGTCGCCGTCGATATAATGGCTGCCGCTGACGCCCTCGGTTCAATCACCGGCGTCGTCGGCACCGAAGACGTCCTCGACGCACTCTTCCGCGAATTCTGCATCGGCAAGTAACTTTAGGTTGGTAAATTTGCCGCCGCGCTCAAGATGAGCTTGTTCCTAAATCGAATTCTAAGAAGCTTTGACCAGATGACCCAAGCAGATACAGCGCCCTAAATTTCAGTGCAGCGACACTCCTCGACGCTTCAATCGATGATCTTAATTGCGCTAATTCATCCGGCGATTGGAACCCCGTAAAATCGTCAAAGACCACCACCAAAATGTGCGCTGAGGTATATTGTCCCGCCGCTTTTTTGTCTATTCGTTCTAGAATCAGTTCTAATTGCTTTTTCAGTATGTCATTACGTAGGACAACTTCATTCTCAATGTTAATGTCAAGTCTTGCCCTCCGCGTACCAGTGCGGGTGACGCGTCCAAATAAATTTACATGTCCTTCATCGTATAACACCTCCATCCGGAGTGATTCATCATACCCATCTTTTGCGTAGGTGAATTCCACGTACAAAGGAGTCATCGATTTTTTGCAGGAAGAGGATCTGATAATCGCATCATAATTCTTTGCATCTTCGAGATTCGGTTCGCACACCACATCCCTACCGTCTGCAAACAGATGCCTAGCTAAAAGAGCGAGGGGCCGTACCTCCTCGAAATATTTCTTTTGCGACCTGCTATGCCTCAGACCCGACTCTCTCCTGAGCTCGTTGGACTCCCTGAATCTCTTATCGACAGTTTCGACCAAAAGGCGCAACTCGTCGGGAGACCGTGGCGAAGAGAGGTCTAAAGACGCGAACATTTCTTCGACTGTGCTAGTTCCGGTAGACATATCTTTCATCGCCAAGCGATGTGTTCTGATCGCCAATTATAGTTGCTAATTGGAGGGGATGTCACCGTCGCCCCGGATCTCTTCCTTCAGATTAGGAGAGGTGCCAGAGGCGCGCGGTTCGCCGTGTGTAATGCTATACCCAATGGCAAGTCTGAAACCTTGCCACTAGGCGAGCCTGCGAGCCGAGCTAACGAGTCTACGAGGTGCGTCAGGATACCGTTTCAGTCCCCGAAGGGAGCTATAGTTCCTTGTTCCTCGACCACCGCCCCTTACCGCACCGTTCCATCTACTTGTTATAGATTAACTACTATAAGTAGCAGCAAGTTCGGGCGTCTCAGAGTCTTATTTTTGCGCACGTCGCAGACTCCTTGGCTCGCTCCGCCTTCGGCTCCACTAGTGTTTGCGCTTCGTGCGGGACGCGTCATAATCGATCGGTTGTTATCGCATGAGTGCTGCATCTACATATGACGTGATCGTGGTCGGCGCCGGCCACGCCGGTATCGAAGCGTCCTTGGCCGCCGCCCGGATGGGCGCGCGCACACTGATGCTCACCCTTAACCTCGACCATATCGGCCAGATGTCCTGCAACCCGGCTATCGGCGGTATCGGCAAGGGCCATCTGGTGCGCGAGATCGACGCGCTTGGCGGCGAGATGGGCGTCGCAATCGACGAGACTGGTATCCAGTTCCGCTTCCTCAATACACGCAAAGGTCCGGCCGTTCGCGCGCGCCGCGCGCAGGCTGACAAGGCGGCGTATCGCGCCCGGATGAAGCGCGTGATCGAAGCGACGCCCAACCTCACGATACGCCAGGCGAGCGTCGAGCGGCTGATCGTAGAGAATGGCGCCGTACGCGCCGTCGAATCGCAGATTGGTGAAGTGTTCGCGGCTCGCACTGTCATCCTCACCACCGGCACCTTCCTGAAGGGTCTTGTCCACATCGGCTTGCGCAACTTCAATGCGGGCCGCGCCGGTGACTTTGCCGCGATGGGCCTGAGCGACAGTCTCGCCAACCTTGGCTTCCGTATCGGCCGTCTCAAGACCGGGACCTGCCCGCGCCTCGACGCCCGCACTATCGACTACTCGGCGCTGGAAGTTCAGCCGGGCGACGAGCCGCCGCCGCCGTTCTCGTTTCGCACTGCGCGCATCGCGCAGCCGCAGATCCCCTGTCATCTGACCTTCACCAACGAGGCGACTCACGAGATCATCCGCGGCGGCCTAGACCGCTCGCCGATGTACTCCGGGGTCATCCATAGCCGCGGTCCGCGCTATTGCCCGTCGGTTGAGGACAAGGTGATGCGCTTTCGGGACAAGGACCGCCATCAGATCTTCCTCGAACCGGAAGGCCGCGACACCGTCGAGGTCTATCCCAACGGCCTTTCGACCAGCCTGCCGCTGGACGTGCAGGTCGAGATGGTCCATTCGATCAAGGGCTTGGAGCATGCCGAGATCATGCGGCCCGGCTATGCGATCGAGTACGACTTCTCCGATCCGACTCAACTGCTCCCGTCGCTCGAGACGCGGCTGGTCGAGGGGCTGTTCTTCGCGGGCCAGCTCAACGGCACCACCGGCTATGAGGAAGCGGGCGCGCAAGGCCTGATCGCCGGTATCAACGCGGTGCTCAAAACGCGAGCCGAGCCGCCGCTGATTCTCGGGCGCGACCAGGCTTATATCGGCGTGATGATCGATGACCTCGTGACGCGCGGAATCGGCGGCGAACCCTATCGGATGTTCACCTCGCGCGCCGAGTACCGCCTGTTGCTGCGCGAGGATAACGCCGACCGGCGGCTGTCTCCGATCGGCGAACGGCTGGGCCTGATCGGCGGAGAGGCGGGGACTCGAATCCGCGAACGTGGCGATCGCGTAGCGGCGGAGACCGCACGGCTGCGCGCCACCTCGGTCGCCGCCAGTGACGAGACCAATCGGATTCTCGCCGGATGCTCATCGAGTCCGTTGCGCGAAGCTGCCCGCGCCTTCGACCTGATGCGCCGGCCCGAGCTTTCCTATAGCGACGTGATTCGACTCGCGAGGCTCGATTCCGCGCTCGACTTCGACCAGGCCGCCGAACTCGAAACCGAGATCAAGTACGAGGGCTACGTGCGGCGGCAGACCGAGGCGATCGAGCGGGCAAAGCGGCTCGAAGACGCCGCCATCCCGGAGTGGGTGGACTTCAAGGCTATCGAGGGGCTTTCGACCGAAGCATGCGAGCGGCTCTCGAACGTCCGCCCGCGCTCGCTTGGCCAGGCGGCCCGGATGCCCGGAATCACGCCCGCCGCCGTCTCCATCCTTGCGGTCCATATCCACGCCCGTGTCTCCCGCCAAGAAACACAGTAGAAACGAATAAAAGGCGAAAATGTTTCACGTGAAACATTTTCGCCTTTTATTCGTTTTTGCAAGCCTTGGATAGTCGTATCCCGTAAAAACGTCATTGTTTTTCGGCAAAACTGAAAAGTTTCGGGAATTCGCGGTTCGCGAGGCTCCCGAGAAGGCACTTCGCCAAGGCATAATCGGACGATGAAACTCACCGATCCGCGCGAGATAGCAAAGGTGACGCGAGAGGCCGTCGCCGTCGCACTCACCCAGTTCGCCTCATCCCGTGGCCTGCTGGAAACCGGGGCCTCTGAAGTCAGCGTCGCCCCAGAACCGCGTGCGGGCACTGAACCACTGGCCGGCTTCAAAACGGGCGCTGATGAATCGCCTTTCGCTGGCGAGACGCCCGCCAGTGACCATCCTCGCGCTCTCGCCGTTGAGAGTTACGCCCGGTTGGGTGCGGACATCGGACTTCGACTCCGCAACGGCTTCCTCGATCGAGTCGAGACCTTTGCCGCGGCCCTCGCGCTATGGGGCGCGAAGCTCAACTTGACCTCAGCACCCGACGACCCCGCCGAGATAGCGTTTCATATCCTCGACAGTATGGCGCCGCTCATATTTGGGCGTCGAGGGCTTGCGGGTGGCGCATTCAGGACGGGTTCGAAGGTGCTCGACCTCGGCAGCGGTGCAGGCTTCCCGGCCCTGATCCTCGCGGCCGCGTCCGACGCTGACTTCGCCCTCCTTGAGGCCCGACGCAAGCGCGCCAGTTTTCTCGGCCTAACCGCCGCTGAAATGGGCCTGTCAAACGCCCAGGTGAACTCCTCCCACAGCGACTCATTCCAGCTAAAACCCGTCTTCGACGTAGTGACCGCGCGCGCCTTTGCCGAACCCGCGGTCGTCTTCGACACTGCCCGCGCCGCACTCAAACCCGGTGGACATGTAATCCTCTACGCCAGCCCGGCCCAACGCGCGACTATCGATCTCGCCGCGACCCACTCGTTCGAACCGTCCGTCTTCATCGAGTACGAAGTCCCCCGCGGCGCGACTCTCGTCGCCCATATACTCGCCACCGCCCGGCGCATCGCGTGAGCCACCGCTCGCGCCGCAGACTCTTGGCAGGATGGCGGGGGCGGAAGAATTGTCGAGGAACAAAGAACCTAGGTTTCCTTCGGAGACTGAACAGTGCCTGACGCACCTCGCAGACTCGTTTGCTCGCTCCGCTTGGGACTCCGCTAGTTTTAGGGAAGGGGCTGGGGGTTAGGCCAGCGCGTCTGCGAACTGCCAAGTGAAGGCCAGGAGGAGGACGATCGCCCGATTTCGAGAGCCAATAGACGGAACCGAATGAATGTTCGCAGAAATCGCAAAAAACAATCCACTCTTTTACGGTCTATAGCTATCCAAAGCCACTAAAAACGAAAAGAGAGCGAAAATGTTTCACGTGAAACATTTTCGCCTCAGTTTCGCTTTGGTCCGTGCCGGATGATCGCCGAGTGACCTGAGAGTCTAGTCCCTTTAGCCAGTCGGTCATGCATGGCACAGCGGATGGAGTAGTGCGGTTTCGAGCATCGCGAGCGGGGTCCACCGCCGGCATGGAATGCCACCGCCGGCATGGAATGCCACCGCCGGCATGGAATGCCACCGCCGGCATGGAATGCCACCGCCGGCATGGAATGCCACCGCCGGCATGGAATGCCACCGCCGGCATGGAATGCGGTGGAATGCCGCGAAGATACCTGTTGATTACTTGGCCGAACCCTTTTGTTTTCGGCTTCTGCGAGGACTATCATAGAAGCTGTCCTTCCGGCCCTTCCCTGACGCTGTCCGCGCCGGAGCGAGAGCGAGCAATCCCGCCAGTCAAAGCCCGCGACAACGATAGGGAAGGGAGCATGATGCGGTGGATAGCGTAGGAAGGTGGAGGCGGCTGTGGGGCGGCTGATCGTTGTAGCCAATCAAAAAGGCGGAGTCGGCAAGACCACCACGGCGGTCAACCTGGCGGTTGCACTCGGCTTGAGTGAATCGATCAACGGTGTCGGAGGCCGTCATGTCGCGGCGCGCCAAAACACAAGCCGCAGGACCGAGAACGGCCCGAACGGAACGCCGAGCGCCGCAGTCTCACCATCAATTGGCCAGCAGAATAGAAACAATGTTCTACTCGTGGATTTGGACCCGCAGGGCAATGCATCATCCGGGATTATCGCGGATACCCGGCTGGCTGAACTCAAATCTTCAGGCAAGACGATTTACGAAGCGCTGATCGGCCGGATCACGCTGAGCGAGGCGATTCGGCCGGCGCGTGAGCGGGTTTTTCTAGCCCCGTCGGGGCCCGATCTCGTCGGCGCCGAGATCGAACTGGCGACGCGCGAAGGGCGGGAGCGGGTGCTCAAGGAAATCCTGGCGCCGGTGCGCGACGATTATGAGTACATCATTGTGGATACACCGCCGTCGCTCGGTCTGCTGACCCTCAACGCGCTGGTGGCGGCGGACTCCGTGATCGTGCCGATGCAATGCGAATACTACGCGCTGGAAGGTCTGACCGCGTTGCTCGAGACGATCAAACGGATTCGATCGTCGCTGAATCCGGTGCTCCGGATCGACGGACTGGTGCTGACCATGTTCGACGGGCGCAACCGCCTGAGCCATGAGATTGCGCGCGAAGTCGAGAAACATTTCCCGGAGAAAGTCTTTCAGAACGTGATCCCGCGCAACGTGAGGCTGTCGGAGAGCCCGAGCCATGGCCTGTCCGTGATCGAGTACGACCCGAAGTCGGCAGGCGCAATCGCTTATCTGAACCTGGCGGCGGAGCTGGTTGCACGACTGAACGGCAACGATACATCGAAGATTGAAGCAAATGACGATACGCCGGCGCGGCGATCGTGGAGTTTGAGGGCGCTGTTCGCGCGCGATAACGAAAGAGGTAAACGATGATTCGGAAACCGCTTGGGCGTGGGCTGGACGCGTTAATCGATCGTGGCGGCGGCGGGCGGGAAGCGGGCGCCGCGGGAGCGCCGGTACTGCTGCTGGTCGCGCCCGACCGGATCGTACCGAGTCCGTTCCAGCCGCGGCGCAACTTCGACGCGGACCGGATGGAAGAGCTGACCAATGCGATTCGCGCGCAAGGGATTATCGAGCCGCTGATCGTGCGGCCGATGGCCGGCGACATGGACGAGCCGCGCTACGAATTGATCGCCGGCGAGCGGCGCCTGCGTGCGGCGCGGACGGCCGGGCTTACGGTGGTGCCGATCGTGGTGCGCGACGTCGGCGATCATGAAGCGCTCGAGATGTCGCTGGTCGAGAACCTGGTGCGCGAGGACCTGAATCCGATCGAGGAAGCGCGCGCGTTCGTCAGGCTGAGCAAGGAGTTCAGCCTGAGCCATGAGGAGATAGCGGGGCGGATCTCGCGAAGCCGATCATACGTGACCAATACGATGCGCCTGCTGGAGCTGCCGATTCCAGTGGTCGAATTGATCTCGATCGGGGGGCTGACGCCGGGGCAGGCGCGGCCGTTGCTGTCGATGTCGTCGGCAAACGAACAGATCCAGGCGGCGGCGCGAATTGCCCAGGATAAAGTGACCGCGCGCGAGGCCGAGCAGATCGCGGTCGATAATCGGCCGGTCAGCCGCGCGATCGTCACGCGGGCCGAGACCGAACGGCTCGAGCGGCCGAAGCTGGCGAGTGAGGAGCGGCCGGACGCGAACCTGGGAGCGCTCGCGGACTCGCTGCAAAAAGCGCTCAAGCGCAAGGTGCGGATCGCGCCGAAGCATGGCAAGACGGCGGGTCGAATCGAGCTCGAGTATTACGACAATAACGATTTGACGGAGGTCTCGCGGATGCTGATCGTGGCGGGCACCGCGTTCCACAAGGCGTGACACTAGTGGAGCGCAGCGGAACGAGCTAACGAGTCTGCGAGGTGCGTAAAAATAAGAATCTGAGAGGGATGATTGTCGAGGAACGAAGAAGTTATAGCTCTTTCTGAAACCCTGACCTGACGCACCTCGCAGACTCGTTTGCCCGCTACGCCTTCAGCCCGCCATTGCCGTTTCTACCCAATGGGAAGTCTGAAACCTCAATGAGGTTTCAGTCTCCGAAGGAACTTTAAGTTCCTAGTTCCTCGACAATCGATCCCTGCTCTTCGCTCCCCGCGCATTAGCGGGAGGCAAGGGCTTTGCCGCGGCGGAGCAGGACGAGGCGCGGGCGGCCGGACGATGATTCCAGCACCGGTTGGAGGTCGAGGGCCTGGCCTTTGAGGCGATCCCAGTCGGCAGCGGTGGCGATCACGTAGCCGGGCGGTGCGTCGCCGAGCTTGCCCCAGATCCGCGGTGCGGTGCGGTTGAGATAGAAGAGCAGCGGAGCCGGCTCGTCCTCGAACTGGTACAGGTAGAGCGGCTCAGATGGGCCGACGACGCGGTTGATTTGAGCGGCCGCCTCGCGCATCGAATCGCCGGCGCATTCGCGGGCTTCCTGGTGCGGCAACCAGAAAAAGTTGATAGCGATGAGAATCGCGCAAGTCGCGACAACGGCTCGGCGCAGGATTTTTCCAGAACGGGCGCGAGCGATCGAGGCGATCCACCAGGAGAGTATCAGGGCGGAGGCCGGCCATAGCGGCATCAGGTAGGCGCGGCGCTTGTAGGCGGCGACGGTGAAGAAAAGGACCGTCACGAGCCAGAAGATAGCGAAGAGGCGGACCGCGAGAACCGCGCGGCGGGCGTCGGCGGCAGAGGGCGGCTGATCTTCGGCCGGGTCGTCCATCGCAGGCAGAAACATCATGCGGAGCGACATCCAGATCGAGAGGGGGTTTTGTGATGGGCGGATGCCTTGGGGCGGCATGGCCGGGGCGTCGGCAGGCGGTGGAGACTCCGAAGAGGGGGCTGCGTCGTCGGACGACTTAATCCCCGAATTTTCGCCAGACAGGGACAGGTCAGAAAGATCACTGGTGGAACGCCAGAAAGTGCGGATCGCCGCTGCGACGGCGAAGGGTATCAGGAGGCTCAGCGGGGGCGAGTTCAGGAGGAGGGGTTTGAGGTAGTACCAGGGCGGCATCGCGCCGAGAGCGCCGAAGAAGCGGCCGAAATTCTCGCTGCCAATCTGGCGGTGGAGGAATCCGTAGCGGCGTCCGAAGAGACATGCGAGGTACCAGCTCGAAGCGATCGCGAGGGTCACGATGACCGGGCCGGGAGTCGCGAGTTGCGGGATATCGCGAAGACGGCGGGCGGCTAAGAGAAAGATCAGAATGGCGAGGCCGGGCAGGAGCGCGCCGACCGGACCCTTGGCGAGGACGGCCAGTCCGAGAGCGACCGCGAGCACATAGCGCAGGTAGTTGGGGCCGCGACGCTCGTCAGCTTCGTCGCCGGGAGGTTGGAGGGCCGCAACTGGGATGTCGCGAGGGGCCGACCACCACATAAAGGCGAACAGCGCCAGGGTCTCGAAGAAACACAGCGTCATGTCAACGCGGCCGATGCGCGCGTTCTCGATATACTGATAGGACGCGGTGAGAATGAGGCCGGCAAGGATCGCTTCCCGCGGGCCGAGGAAAGTGCAGGCGAAGCCGATGGTGAGGATGACGCCCGCGATCGCGTAGAGCGCGGCGGGCAGGCGCAGGTTGAAGGCAGTCACTGTTTTGATGCCGGCGAGGCGATCGATGGCGACGGCCGTCCAATGGAAGAGCGGCGGCTTGTACATCGGGGAGCGGCCGTTCTCGAGGGGGAACAGCAAGGCGTCGTGCTCGACCATCTGCTGAAGGAAGACGGCCTCGACCGCCTCGTTGGAGCCACATACATCGGCGGCGCCGAGACGATGGAGGGTGGTCGCGGCGGCGATCATGATGATGAGGACGATCGCGGCGAGAGTGCGCGGGCGCATCGGAGATACGGTGCTGGGGTTGGACGGGTGTGGCATCGGAGCGGGGAGATCGTAGCGAATGCGGAGGAGTTAAAACACTAGGGGGGGATGGTGGTCGAGGAACCCAGGGCCCACGGCTTTTCCTTGAAACCTTAACCTGACGCGCCTCGCAGACTCGCTGACCTAACCCCCAGCCCCTTCCCTAAAAGGAAGGGGAGTTAAGGTGGAAGAACCCGGAGTGAAGATACAGGCCTTGCCTTGTGAAGCTTATCGGTGCATGCATGCATCGTCATCCTGAACTGAGGGTGCGATCTCGCACTCCCGTCAATTATCTGCTGGTGCACACCTCGCACATTGGTAAGCGCTCGCTCGTTGCGCTGCGCTAGTGTCTCAACCCAATGGGAAGTCTGAAACCTGGGTGAGGTTTCAGTAAAAAGTCAAAGGTTCTGAGTTCTGTAACCATCTCTGGGGGGTCGGTTCCCGGCGGACAAGTCTCTCTTCTCTCCCTGCGGGTGGGCTTGCGGCAGGCGGGTGGGTATGGTTCGATAGGCTGTTCGAGGTTCGCCGCGGTGGCGCGCCTTTTTGCTAATATCAATCATGAGACGGGCTCGCAGGAGCCGCCAGCTAAAGAAGTTGACCGCGACCGATGAAAAGGACCTATCAACCCCACAATCGCCGACGCTTACGCACGCACGGATTCCTCGCCCGCATGGCCTCGCCGGGAGGACGCAAGATACTGAAACGCCGGCGCACGCGGGGGCGCGCGCGGCTGACGGTTTCGATACCCGGCAAGCAGCCCGGCTAGCCAGTGAATCGGCGGAGCGTGCGCGCAGCGAGTGGTCGTTCGGTCCCGCCGACCGGTTACATCGGCGCGCCGAGTACCTGCGGCTGCAGAAGATTGGCGCGCGCTATCAAACCGCCCATTTCGTGATGTACGCAGGGAGACTGGCCGAAGCGGATCGATCGCGGCTCGGGACGACCGTATCGCGGCGGATTGGATCGGCGGTGGTGCGGAATCGAACACGGCGGCGGGTGCGCGAATGCTACCGGCTCAAGCTCAGATCGATGTTCCCCGAGGGAATAGCGTTGATCGTAATCGCACGAACGGGTGCGGGCGAACTCAAGAGCCCGGCGATAATCGGCGAGCTGCTGCATGCGGCGTCGAATCTCGCGGCGCGGCTCGCGCGGCAGGCACGCTGATGGCGTGCAGGGCGAGCCGGGCAAAGGGCGTCGCGATCGCGTTCGCACGAGGCAGCGCCGTCATACTAATAGATCTGTACCGCGCGGTATTGTCGCCGCTGCTCACATCCTCGATCGGACCGGCGTGCCGCTTTGAGCCGAGCTGTTCCGTCTATGCACGCGAGGCGATTCGCCGTCATGGAATCTTCGCGGGCGGAAGACTGGCAATGCGACGGCTGGCGCGGTGCCGGCCCGCTGGTGGATGGGGCCCCGATCCCGTACCGCAAGACCGCGCGGCGCGCGCCTCACTTTAAGGAATTTCTTGGAAAACTCCCGGCTTCTGACATTCCTCGTGATTTCGATCGCGATCGTCATTTTTTACAACCAGCTTTTGCAATGGCGGCATCCGGAACTGGCGCATCGGAAAAACCTGGTAGCTGCGTCGCCCACACCGGGCCCGGATCAACTGGCTGCGAACGGGAGCGCATCTTCGAATGAAGCTGCGGGTGGTGCAAGTGGATCGGCGGCCATGCCCGGAGCGATAACGGCGTCGCCGGCGCGGACGATAACAATCACCAGCGCACTCTACGAAGCGGAACTGACGGCGCGCGGCGGCCGTCTGATGAGCTTTAGACTGAAGGATTATCGGCAGACCGGCAAGCCGGACAGCCCGCCGTACCAGGTGGTCGCGGGCGGCGATCGCCTGCCGCTTGGGCTGGTGATCGTGCGCGGCGGAGCGGAATCCGATGACGGCGACGTAACCTATAGCAGCGACGCGCCGGCGCAAGTGGACGCCTCGCCGGTCGGCGCCACGGTCACGATGACGGGGACGACGGCGGACGGCTTGAAGCTGACCAAGACGTTCGCCTTCAAGCCTGACGGCTACGTGTTCGACGTAATTGGCGACGCGACGCCGCCAACCGGCACGAAGATCGACGGCCTCGGCTGGCAACTCAGCCGGCCGTTGAAGGCGAACGCGGGTTTTCGCGACATACCCGCCTTGCAGGCCGACGTTCAGGGCAAAGTTATCAACGAGTCGCAAAAGGCGATCGAAAAGGGGGTCGCGCCGATCGACGGCACGATCACCTATGCGGGCTTCGGCGATCGCTACTTTCTATCGGCGCTGATGCCGACGCAACCGGTGGTCGGCGCGCTCTCGATGGACTATGCGGGAGACGAGGCGGACGCGCGGATCATCTTCAACGGCGCGACCACGCTGAAGAGCGCGGTCTATATGGGGCCGAAGGAGCTCGACGTGCTGGACGCGGTAAATCCGGCGCTCAACAAGGCGATCAACTTCGGCTGGACGGGCATTATCGCGCTGCCGTTTCTGAAGCTATTGAAGTTTTTCTATCGGATTGCGCCCAATTACGGTCTTGCTATCATCCTGTTAACCATCGTCGTAAGGCTGCTGACCCTGCCGATGTCGATCAAGGGCCAGCGATCGATGATGAAGATGCAACGGCTGCAGCCGCAGGTCGAGCGGATCCGCGAGAAGCATAAGGATGACCAGGAACGGCTCAACCGCGAGATGGTCGATCTGTACAAGCGTAACCACGTGAACCCGCTGGGCGGATGTCTGCCGATGGCGGTGCAATTGCCGGTATTTTTCGGGCTGTACGAGGCGCTGCTGAACGCGATTGAATTGCGGCATGCACCGTTCATCGGATGGATCAGGGATTTGTCGGCACCCGACTGCCTGCATCTTTCGTGGTTTCCGCTGATACCGTTCACGCAATGCGAGGGAATTCCGGTACTGGTTATACTGATGACGATCACGGCGTTTTTGCAGCAATGGCTGACGCCGAAGCAGCCGGATCCGAATCAGCAGAAGATGATGATGTATATGCCCCTGGTGTTCAGCCTGATCTTCGTGAATATGCCGGCCGGGCTGACGCTGTACTATTTTTCATCGAATCTGCTGGGCGTGGTCCAGCAGTTCATACTCAACCGTGAGTTCAAACAATTGCCCGTACCCGCATCGACATGAGCTCAACTGAATCAATCGAAACCACCGCCTCGACTATCGATCAGGCGATCGGCCAGGCGCTGGCTCAACTGGGCGCTGAACAGGATGATGTCACGATCGAAGTACTGAGCACCCCGCGCAGCGGCGTACTCGGACTGGGTGCGCGGCAAGCCCGCGTGCGCGTGACGAAACGGGTTCGCGAAGGGGCGCATAGCGGGGTGATGTCACCGCCACCGGCGCCTCCATTGCGGCCGACGCCGCCCGAGATGCGGCGGCCTGCCGAGGCGCGTCCGGAAGTGCGGCGTGAACCTGTGCGATCTGATCGTAGCGAGATTGCCGATCCATCCCGGGACGAGGTCGCGCGCGAAAGCAGGACCGATGTGGCACCCGAGCGCCGAGAGCGTCCCGCGCCGCCGCAGGAAGAAGTTCGCGAGACCGTCCAGCGGGAGCATCCGCGAGCTACAGTCGGTGCAGCGGGACGAGGCGGCCCATCGCGAGATGAACGTCGTCCGCCTGAGCGTCAGGACCGGCGTGAGCCTACAGGTGAAGACCGGCGTGAGCCTAGAGCTGAAGACCGGCGTGAGCCTCGACGTGAATATCGCCATGATTCCGAAGGTGAGGAGCGGCGTCAGGTGGTGCATGAAGACGGGCGCGAACAGGCAGGCATCGCACCGCGGACAGGACCGCGCGAAGGACGGGATAACGCGCCGCGACAGGAGGGGGTCGCAGGCGGGGTTCGCGAAGAGACTCGCGAGAACGGGCGGAGCGAAGAAGCGCCCGCGGCAGGCGGTAATCGCCAGGGTAGATCGCGAGGCGGACGAGGACGCGGCGGCCGGCGCCATCAGCAGAATGCGGCGCCCCGCGTCCAGCAGCCGCGCGCGGAGAGCGCGGAACGCCGGGAAGCGGATCGCGACGAAGATCACGACCCTTTTGCGGCCGTCGATGAAGTTGGCAACGATCCTCGCAAGATCGTGGATTTGCAGGATCAAGCGCGCGAAGCGACGATCTTCCTCGAGCGGCTGCTCGAATTGATGGGCGAGAAGGCGACTATCGAGCAGGCGGAGTCCGATGATCCGGAAACACTCGAGCTGAATATCAGGGGCGACGGGTCGGGCATCCTGATCGGACGGCACGGGCAGACGCTCGACGCGATCGAGTACATGGTGAACCGGCTGCTGGCACGCAAGATCAAGGACGCGGCACCGATTTCAATCGATACTGAATCCTACCGTGCCCGGCGCCGGCGGTTGCTGCAGCGGATGGCCTTATCGAAGGGCGAGCAGGCCAAGCGAGAACACGTCGCGGTGATCCTCGAACCGATGCCGCCGCGCGACCGGCGAATCGTACACCTGGCCCTCAAAGATGATCCGATGATCGCGACGCGATCGACCGGCGATGGCTTCATGCGTGCGATCGAAATCGTGCCGGTCGATGAACGGCGAAATCCGAGCGAGCGCGGAGGCGAGAATCGCGGGCGCGGCCGCGAGCGCGATCAGGACAAAGCGCCCCCGATCGGAGAGCAGGGCGGCTTCAAGCACGGACAAAAGCGCATCGTCTAGCTGATTTCTTACCGGCTTTATCGCCACGCGGACCAGTACGAAAGCGGGACTTCGGATTCTTCGTCAAGAACGGGCGGAGACCGCGAGGACCCATTCCGGCTTTCTCATTGTCGAGAGTTTGACTGAAGGCAAATCCCTCCTGCTGATGTTCATGCAGCGATATGGTGTACGTTTGATCTAATTGTTGAGTTATAGGTTGCAGTGGAAGATAATAGACTAACTGAGAAGGCAACTCCCATCGAAGGTCATCGGAATCTGCGAACGGCGGTCTCATCGATTGTCCGTGATGTCATATCGATCAACCGAACAATGAAATTGCGGGTGTCGATGCTCGCCGTGCTTCTTGTGGTGCCCGCGCTTGCGCATGCGCAATCAGCGGTTCACTTGCGGGACACCGTGTCGCCCGCCGCAGCGCTGATGACGAACGCCGCAGTTGCGCCGTCCACGATGCCGATGGAGATTACGGTCAGGCTCAATCTTCACGATGCCGCCGGGATGGAGCAGCTCAAGCGCGATCAACACGATTTATCGTCGCCGAACTACCACAAATGGCTGACGTCCGTGGAGTTCAACACGCGCTTCGGCCCGACGCTGGCGGACGCCGACGCGGTTGCGCAATGGCTTACGGGCGCGGGCTTCACGGTGAGCGGGATGGATCTCGACGGACGGTCCGTCACGGCGCAAGCGAGCGCGGCAGTGGTCTCGCGAACCCTCGGTGTCACAATCGTGAGCGACGGAACGCTCTTCGCCAATACGACCGAGCCGTCAGTGCCGGCGGCATTGGCACCGCTGATCGCAAATATCGAGGGCTTGCACAATACGTTCGCGGTGAAGCCGATGATCGGCGATCATATTGCGTTCGGACCTCCGCTGTCCGAAGGGCCCGTTGCCGGGTCATCGCCGGATTTTCATCCGAAAGGAGGCCCGGTAGCTTTTTCGCCGTCAGATATGCGGACCTATTACGACGAAACGCCGATCAACCAGGGCGGCAACTTCGGAAAGGGTGCGCCTGATTGCATTGCGCTGCCGGAGATTTCCAATATTCACAGCAGCACGCTGACGGCCTTTACCAAGGAGTTTGGCGGGCCGGCGATAAAGTTTACGGAAGTGCTGGTGGACAAAAAGAATCCGAAATCTCAGGGCAACGCGGAACTCGAAGCCGATCTGGACATCGAATATGCACACTCCATTTCGCCATCGACACCGATCAAGGCTTATATCGGGACGGGCAACACTGCTTTGCAGGACGCAATCGGTCGAGCGGTGAATGACAACAAGTGCGGCGTTATCAGCATCAGTTTTGGTTATTGCGGAATGCCGGCCAGCTTTTACACCGGCACTTTGGATCCGCTCTTCAGCAAGGCCGCGCTGAACGGGCAAACGGTATTCGCCGCGTCTGGCGATGACGGCGCAGCGGGACTGGCCGCCCAGGTGAACGGGCACACTATCCAATGCGTCGTTGGTAACTCTGTGAACGTGAGTGAAATGGCCGCGGATCCCAACGTCACCGCAGTTGGCGGTACCGAGTTTGCGCCGTTATACGCAGGGAACGGGGCCACTGACATCAGTACCGTGCTGGACGGGCTTGAAGCCGCGTGGGACGACGGCGGGGGCGCGACCGGCGGCGGAATGAGCACGGTCTTCGATCGCCCGAGTTGGCAAAGCGGACCAAAAGTGACGCTCCCAGGCACGATGCGGATGGTACCGGACGTAGCCTTCGGTGCCAGCGGCATCCTCCCCGGCTTTTATATTGTCGGTTATATCAGTCGCGCGAACCGATTGGCTGTGATCTCCGGCACCAGCATCGGCTCTCCCAGTTGGGCCGGGTTTTCGCGCCTGATAGCCGAGGCGGACAACAATCCCCGGCTTGGTTTGATGAATCCCCGCCTCTATGTTCTCGGAAATATGGGATCTGAATCGGGCTTGATCGACGTGACCAGTGGCGACAACACGTTCAACGGTGTCGGCGGATACCGGGCGTTAGCGGGCTACGATATGACCACGGGATGGGGCTCGCCCGACATGAGCACACTGCTGAACTCCTACGTGGGCCCGTAAACTCCGTCGCGGCGGCATCTGAGAGTTAAAGTTTCAATTACCGGGAAAGCAAGGGTGTGGGCCGCGGTATTCGTGCTGATGCCGCTGATGCGGGGTTTCGCGCAGGCGCAGTCCACGACACGATTGGCGCACAGCGTGCCATCCGGCGCAGCGTTCATTACGAGAGCGAAGACGGCGCTGCCTGCGATGCCGATGGACATCGCGGTAAGACTCAAGCTCCGCAATACCGCCGAGATGGAACAACTCGAGCACGACCAGCAGGATCCGTCTTCACCCAGTTATCATCAATGGCTCACGGCTGAAGAGTTCAACGCCCGCTTTGGACCCACCAGGGCAGACGCTGATACGGTAGCGCAATGGCTCAAGGCGGAGGGCTTTGCAGTGACCGGGATCGATCTCGACCGGCACGTGATCACCGCGAAAGCTAACGCGGCAGTGGTCGCGCACGCCTTGGATGTCGCAATCGTCAGCAACGGAACGCTGTTCGCGAACACCACCGATCCGGCAGTGCCGGCGGTGTTGGCGCCGTTAATCGCAAATATCGAGGGCCTGCACAACACTTTCGCGGTGACGCCGACGCTGAGCGGACACCGCGTAATCGGGCCTGCGGAAAGCGATAACCTTTCGTCGCCGGATCTCAGAACAGCGCCGGGCGGAGCGTTCACGCCGGCGGATTTGAGGACCTATTACGACGAGGCGGCGCTGATCAAAGGCGGCAACGCGGGGACCAAGGCTCCGGACTGCGTGGCGCTTCCGGAGACGTCGGACCTTCACGGCAGTTCGGTCAACGCGTTCACCACAGGCTTCCGCTTGCCGCCGGTCAAGCTCACGAAGGTTTACTCGAGTGGCCGCGGAATCCACGATTACAACGACGCCGAGATCGAGGCCGCATTGGACGTCGAGTATGCGCACCTGGTGGCTCCGGCGACGCCGATCAGGCTCTATGTAGGGGGCGGCGTCAACAATTTACAGGACGGGATTACCGCGGCGGTGATGAACAATCGATGCGGCGTTATCAGTATCAGCTACGCATATTGCGGCCAGCCGGGCAGCTTTTTCACTGAAACGTTAGGTTCGCTATTCAGCCAGGCTGCGCTTCAAGGGCAGACGGTATTCGTCAGTTCCGGCGACGCTGGCGCCGCCGGGCTGGCGCCAAATGGATTTGGATGTAGCTCGGGCGACTCCGTGAACGTCAGCGAGATGTCCGCGGAACCTGATGTTACCAGTGTCGGCGGCACGCAGTTCGAACCGCTCTACAATGCGGCGGGCGAGGATATCAGCACCGTCGAAGATGGACTCGATTCAGCCTGGAACGAAAATGATGGCCGCTTCCTTGGTGCGACGGGCGGCGGCATCAGCGCGGTCTTCACCCGTCCATCGTGGCAGAACGGGATCGGCGTCCCCAGCGGCAGCATGCGAATGATCCCTGATGTAGCGCTCGGCGCCAGCGGCTCCGAACCGGGATATTACATCGTAACGATTTCCGGTCGAAAGAACCTATTGGAAGTCGTCGCTGGCACCAGCATTGCGGCGCCGTTGTGGGCCGGTTACACGCGGCTGATCGCCAAGGCCTCGCACGGCAGCCGTCTCGGCTTGATGAATCCGCGACTCTATGAGTTGGGAAATATGGGTTCGGAATCGGGCTTGATCGACGTCGTCGTCGGCAACAACACGTTTCATGGAGTTACTGGCTACTTCGCGGGACCCGGCTACGACATGACCACCGGATGGGGCTCGCCGGATATGAGTATTCTGCTGCAATCCTATACGGCGAAATAAGGCCTCGCCGGCGCCCAAGTTTTGCGTTCTTCGACAATTATCCTTAGGATCCGCGGATGAATTCACTGAGTGAACTTTTCTCCCTGCGCGGACACGTCGGCATCGTGACCGGGGCGTCGTCGGGCCTCGGCGTCGAATGTGCGCATGCGCTCGCGATGGCTGGAGCAGACGTCGCGCTCGCGGCGCGTCGTGGCGATCGCCTGGGACCGTTGGCGGCTGAAATCGAAAAGGCGTACGGCGTACGCGCCATTGGCGTGCAGACCGACATCACTGCGGACGCCGATCTCGATCGCCTCGTCGAGACCTGCACGGCGAAGCTTGGACTCCCCGACATCCTCGTCAACAATGCCGGCATTTCGCCCACCGGCCGCGCCGAGCGTTTGCCACGCGCGACCTGGGACGACGCGATGGCGACCAATCTGACGGCCCCGATGATGCTCTCGCAGCGTGTCGCCCGCGGCCTCATCGAGGCGAAGCAGTCCGGCCGTATCATCAACATGAGTTCAATCTACGGCATCATCGCCAGTTCCATTTACCGGCTCTCGGCCTACACCGCCACCAAGGCGGGTCTGGCGAACCTGACGCGCCAACTCGCGGTCGAATGGGCGCCTTATGGAATCCTCGTGAACGCGATCGCGCCGGGATGGATTCCCACGGAGGCCACTGAAGGCGGCATGGCGAAGCCGCAAAATCGCGAGCGCATGGAAAAATCGACTCCGCTCGGACGCCTTGGACTGCCCGAGGAAATCCGCGGGGCGGTCATCTACCTCGCAAGCCCGGCGTCGAGCTATGTCACCGGCACGATGCTCTCGATCGACGGTGGCTACGCCTCCTGGTAAGAACCTTTCGTGTTGTGACCAGATCTGCTCGCCGTATGGCGCAATCGGTTCTGGTCAAAAGAGGGACCGGAGGCGCGCGACTCCCGCCTACAGATAGGCTAATCGGTTAATGAATCCGTGAGAGGAGGCGACGCCGAAGGATGAGGGAACAGCTCTTCAGACGCAAGCCGGTAGAAGCCTTGTTGGCCGATGCCGCACCGCATGCGGGCGGCCTCCGGCGGACGCTCGGCGCATTCGAACTGACCCTGCTCGGCATTGGCGCGATCATCGGCGCGGGCATTTTCGTGCTGACCGGCGTCGGCGCCTCGTACGCTGGACCGGGCTTGGTACTGTCTTTTGTGCTGGCGGGTTTCGCCTGCGCGATGGCGGCGCTGTGCTACGCCGAGTTTGCCGCGATGATCCCGGTTGCAGGCAGCGCCTACTCCTACTCCTACGCGACGATGGGCGAACTGATCGCGTGGATCATTGGCTGGGACCTGGTGCTCGAGTACGCGGTCGCGGCGGCCGCGGTTGCTGCCGGTTGGTCGCATTACCTGACGGTCATTCTCGATGGCCTGGGAATTCATCTGCCGTCTGCGCTGACTCATGCGCCAGCGACCGCGCCGGGCGCGATCATCAATCTGCCGGCGCTGCTGGTGGTACTCGGTATTACCGCGATCCTCTATGTGGGTGTGCAGGAAAGCGCGCGCATCAATTCAATCATCGTCGGCGTCAAGCTGTTCGCCGTGATGGTCGTGATCGTAGTTGGGGTGTTCTTCATCAAGCCCGCCAACTGGTCGCCGTTCCTGCCGCTCGGATGGGGCGGGGTACTGCGCGGCGCGGCCTACATCTTCTTCGCGTACATCGGCTTCGACGCGGTCTCGACCGCCGCCGAAGAGGTAGTCGATCCGCAGCGCGCGCTGCCGAGCGGAATTCTGACTTCGCTCGCCGTCTGCACCGTCCTTTATATAGCGGTAGCTGCGGTGCTAACCGGGATGGTGCCGATGAAGGCGATCGATCTCGACGCACCGCTGGCAACGGCCTTCGTCACCCGCGGGCTTAACTTCGCCGCAGGGATAATCTCGGTCGGCGCGGTGGCGGGACTTACTTCGGTGCTGCTGGTGCTATTGCTCGGCCAGTCGCGAATCTTCTACGCGATTTCGCGCGACGGATTGCTGCCGCCCGCCTTCAGCCGGATTCATCCCAAGTATAAGACGCCCTCGATGCCGACTGTCCTGACCGGCGTCGCAGTAGGTCTTACAGCGAGTCTGGTGCCGATCAAGGAGATCGCCGAACTCACCAATATCGGTACGCTCTTCGCTTTCGTACTGGTCTGTCTCGGCGTCTGGATTCTGCGATCGGTCGAGCCTGGCATGAAGCGGCCGTTCAAGACTCCGCTAGTCCCAATCGTTCCGATCTTAGGTGCGGCTTCATGCGTCTTGATGATGCTTGGTCTGGGTGAGACTACCTGGCTCCGCTTCTTCATCTGGCTGGCGCTTGGCTTGTTGATCTACTTCACTTATGGGCGGTTTCACAGCGTGGTCAATGAGCATAGGCAAGACCGGGGGCGCGCGGCACTCAGTTAACAAGCGCAATCAACTATTCTCTGTTGAGTTCGGATGCAGCGGCAAGCTATCGTCCTTAACGCGCCAGCTTCTCGCATAAGGACCTCGACGCCATTCAATGAAATCAGATCGATCGTATCCAGTCCTCGCGCTAATGGTTGCGGCGATATTGTTGGCGCCTGCCGCTAACAGGTCATTTGCTCAAGAATCGCCGCAGGCTGCTAAGAAGCCGAAGCCGCCGTCCTTATGGGTGCTCAATGAGACCTACGGCTATGACATCTCGATTTTTCAAGCGG
>Ga0302326_10003121_pt1 | contig 39327 bp, 37 predicted proteins | sample Palsa_T0_3_FD_202264 | JGI IMG/M metagenome (GOLD analysis project Ga0302326, IMG submission 202264) | Peat permafrost microbial communities from Stordalen Mire near Abisko, Sweden - Palsa_T0_3 | ecosystem: Environmental > Terrestrial > Soil > Palsa > Peat permafrost | place: Sweden: Abisko... | reverse complement strand
CCGCCGCCAACCTGCTTTTCCAGTCAGCGGGAAAGAGGGCCTATGTCCAATGTTTGGTATACGGAGGTTCGCCGAACGTGTCTAATTTGGACAGCAGTGGTTGTCAACCTGCGGGCCGATTGTTAATCGGCCCAGTTTGCGCCGAATGCCATTCGGCGCGTCGATTGCCATCCTGCCCCACATGCAAACGATGCGGAACTCCCCCCCGCGCGGATTGCGGGTTCCCGTATAATGGGCTGAGAGCTACGGACTTAGGCGCGCGCATTCCCTGCGCGGCAGGGGAAGGAATACGTGGACATCCCGGGAGATTCGGGGGCGATTCGTTTCGGAGTCTTCGAACTCGACCTCCGTACCCGTGAATTGCGGAAGGCCGGCGGGAAGGTCCGAATCCAGGAGCAGCCGTTATGCGTGCTGGTTTCGCTCCTCGAGCGGCCGGGCGAACTGGTGACGCGCGACGAATTGCGCCAGAAACTCTGGCAATCCGACACCTTCGTCGACTTCGACACGGGCCTGAACAAGGCAATCACCAAGATTCGCGACGTCCTCGGGGACTCCGCGGCGTCGCCACGGTTCGTCGAAACCCTGCCCAAGCGCGGGTACCGCTTCATTGCGCCGATTGAAAAGCTGGCTCCGGAGCGGAGAGCGCCTGGTCCGGCCCCGCCTGAGGCGATGCCCCCGGAGGTCCGCGGTCCCAACGCCGCGGAATCGCCACGAGGCGCTTTTGGTTACGGCGGCCGGGCGAAGCTGGCCGGTGCCGGACTGGCCGTCCTCCTGCTTCTGGCCGTAGTCGCATGGCTGCGCTGGTCACGCAACAGCCCGCCCGCCCGGTTACGATCCATTGCCGTGCTTCCCCTCGATAACCTTTCCGGCGATTCCAATCAGGAATACTTCGCCGACGGAATGACCGACGAGTTGATCACGGACCTGGCGCAGATCCACTCGCTGCGGGTTATTTCGCGGACGTCCGTGATGCAGTTCAAGCACACCAAGAAAAGCCTGCCCCAGATTGCCGCCGAACTCAACGTCGATGCGGTTATCGAGGGTTCCGTGGTGCGTTCGGGTAATAACGTGCGCGTCACGGCTCAGCTTCTCGACGCCCGCAAGGATCGTCATCTCTGGGCCGCCAGCTATGAACGGGAGATGACCGACATCATCGGGTTAGAGGGACAGGTGGCCAAGAGCATCGCCGATCAGGTGAAGGTGAAACTTACGCCGGAAGAGGACGCCAGGCTCGCCAAACGGCGCCCCACCAATCCTGAGGCCTACGATGCCTTGTTGAAAGGCCGGTTCCTTTGGAACAAGAGAAACGGTGCGGCAGCGGAGAAGGCCATCGGCTATTTCCGCCAGGCCGCCGCAATAGAGCCTGGCAATGCCGAGGCATGGGCGGCACTGGCCGGTTGCTACGCATCGCTGGGCGCGGACATAGGCTCCGTAGACCCTGCCAAGGCGGTGCCCGAGGCGCGCGCGGCGGTGGCAAAGGCGCTCGAACTCGATCCTAACCTTGCGGAGGCGCATGGCACTCTTGCCAGAATCAAGCTCTGGTACGACTGGGACTGGGCTGGGTCGGAACGGGAATACCGCCGGGCAATCGAGTTGAACCCCAACGACTCCATGATTCACCTGGGGTATTCGCACTACCTTCTGGTGCGGAAGCGCTTCGATGAGGCCCTTGAAGAAAACAGGCGCGCCCTCGATCTCGCTCCGCTCGATATTCTGTGCTCCATGCACCTGGCATGGCTCTACTACGACTCTCACGACGGGGAAAAGGCAGTCGCGCAAAGCAAGCGCGTATTGGAGATGGATCCGGCCTTCACCGGCGCGTACCTTTACGTTGCGCGCGGTTATGAACTGCAAGGGAAATGGCCCGAAACGATCGCGGCTTATGAACAGGCGAGGGGCTCGTATGGGGTGCAATATCTGGCGGGCGTCGCCCACGCTTGGGCCGCCTCCGGAAACAGGCGGCAAGCTGAAGCGGCCTTGGCGAAACTCAACGAATTCTCAAAACAGAACTATGTCTCTCCGCTCGCGTTCGCGGAGTATTACGCAGCGCTCGGAGATCGAGATCGGGCGTTCGAGTGGCTGGAAAGAGGTTATCGGCAGCGCGCTCCGGGTCTGATCGAACTGGAAGTCAGCTATGTGTGGGACAATCTGCGAACGGACCCGCGATTCCACTCGCTGGAACGGCGCGTCGGGTTCTGACCGTGGATTCGCTGAGCGAAGCGGCAGTCAATGCCAACGTTTCGTGGCGACCAGCAGAGCCGCCGCCACAATCGCGCACAGGATCGGGAACCAGTCGCCATAGCGCGTGTAGAACGTGCGCTCCCGGATGTAGCTAAAGCCGGTGCGCGAGGCGGCCTCCACGTATAGCGGCAGTGTCCCGCGCAGGCGGCCGGCGGGATCGATAGTGCCCGTGATGCCGTCGTTGGTGGAGCGCAGGATCCAGCGCCGGTTCTCCGCCGCGCGCATGCGCACGATTTCCAGGTGCTGCATGCGTGCGGCGCTCCTGCCGAAGTAGCCGTCGTTCGAGATGTTGAACAGCACCTCCGCGCCATCCTGCACGAAGCGCCGCACGAAGTTCGGAAATACCGATTCGTAACAAATAAACGTACCCAATTTGTGGCCACCGCTGTGGCCGTCGATGGGCGAGACCACTACCTGCTTGCCGGGCGTGAAATCTCCCGCCTCGGTGGTGATGCGCTTGACGAAATCGAAGGGCCACGGGACGAACTCGCCGAAGGGCACCAGGTTGACCTTGTCATAGCGGGTGACCAGGCGCCCCTCCGGCGATATCAGGATGGCCGAGTTGAGCGGCGCGCCCTCCGGCGTGTGCGCCACCACTCCCAGCAGCAGATACGTATTGGCGAGGCGCGCCAAGTCGCCGACGTAGCCCCGAAAACGAGGGTCCGCGTCGTAGTAAAGCGGCGCGGGCACTTCCGGCCAGGCCACCAGCGCGGGGTGCTCGTCGCCGCCGGTCATGACCGCGCGCAGGGAGAGCGCCGCCAGGTTGCGCTGCATGCGGTCCACCGATTCCGTGGTCCACTGCTGGTCTTCGGAGATGTTGGGCTGCACCAGGACGGCGGTGTCGCGGCCGCGCCGGGCGTCGGGCAGCGCCGGCAGAAAGATCAGAAAGGGCAGCGGGAGCACCCACAACAAGTGCAGGCGCGGCCGGCCAAGCACAGCCAGCGCCATGGCGGCGGCCATCAGCATGAAGACGAACGACAAGCCGTAGACGCTGGTAACGGGCGCCAGGCGCATGGGCAGCCCCATATCGATGCCGGCATTGCCCAGCGCCAGCCACGCGAATCCGAGCGATCCGTGCGTGGCTTCGATCGCCACCCATAGCGCGGCCACCGCGGGCGCGGCCCAGTAGCGCCGCATCAGGATGCCGGCCAGCATCGCGAATACGCCCATGTGCAGCGCCTTGATCAGGCAGAACAGCAGAAACGCGAGCCAGGCCAGCGCCGCGTTGAGGCCGCCATAGAAGGCCAGCACATCCCGGATCCAGTAGCACACGCCGAACCAGTAGACCACGCCCGCGATTTCGCCCAGCAGAAGGCGGTGCAGCGGGCGCGGCTCGCGCGCCACCGCCACCAACAGGGGCGCCAGCGCCACCGGCGCGCACCACACCACGTTGAAACGCGGAAAGGCCAGGATCAGTAGGATCGCGGTGAGCAGCGCGCCCGCGTATTTTAATATGCCGGCCTTCAATTTGCCGACCGCCGCGCTTCCTCGCTGACCTGGTCGGCCATGTATGAACTGCGCACCAGCGGGCCGCTGAAGACCATTTGGAAGCCGATGGACAGGCCGTAATCACGGTAGAGGTCGAATTGCCGCGGCTCGATGTACTCCGCCACCGGCAGGTTGCGGCGCGTGGGCCGGAGATACTGGCCGATGGTGGCCACCGCGGTGCCGGCGGCGCGCAGATCGCGCAGCACGGCGCGCACTTCTTCTTCGGTTTCGCCGAGCCCGGCCATCAAGCCGGATTTCGTCAAAACATCCGGCCGGTAGCGGCGCGCGAAATCCAGCACGTCGAGCGACTGTTGATAATCGGCCTGCGGGCGCACCCGGCGGTAGAGCCGCGGCGCCGTCTCGATGTTGTGATTGAAGACGTGCGGGGCGGCATCCAGGACGCGCGCCACGGCCCGTAGATCGCCGCAGAAATCGGGCGTCAGCACCTCCACGCGGGCGTCCGGCAAAGCGCCGCGCACATGGCGCACGGTTTCCGCGAAATGCGCGGAACCGCCGTCGCCGAGATCGTCGCGATTCACGCTGGTAATCACCACGTAGCGCAGCTTCATGGCCGCGGCCATGCGCGCGACGTTGGCGGGCTCGGCCGGATCCAGCCGCATGTCTTGCTTGGCCGGGGAGCCTTTGGGCACCGCACAGAATCCGCAGCCGCGGGTACACAGATTGCCGAGGATCATGAAAGTGGCCGCGCCGCGCGCGAAGCATTCATGGATATTCGGGCAGCGCGCCGATTCGCAGACCGTGTGCAGATTGAGCTGCCGCAAGCCGGCTTTGAGGCGGTGCAGCGCTTCGTAATGCGTGGCGCTTTTGCGGGCCCATTCGGGCAAGCGCGTGGGGCAGGCGCTTCCGCCTGCCGGGTGCGTCGCCAGGCGCGCCGCCGCGCCGCCGATTTGTATCAGGTTGCCATCCACGTCTCTATCTCTTCACAAAGGGGGAAAAGCCCAGACGTTCGAGCTCCGCTTTGGCTTGTCCGAGTTTGGCGAGGTCCGTGTACGGCCCCACCAGCACGCGCGTCTTGCCCGCGGGGCCGGGCGACAACACGGCGGGGAAGCCTTTATCCTTAAGGGTGCTGGCGACCGTCTCGGCCACATCCTGCTTGACCGCCGTGACCTGCAAATAGGTCTCGCCGGCGGCCGGCTCGACGGCGGCGGGGGCGGCGGGCGCGGGCGTGACCGGCTTCGTGTAAGTTTGCTGCGCCGGTTGAGTGGCGGGTTGCGGCTCGCCGGCCGTAGCGCCGGCATCGTCCTTCGGCGGTTCCGTTGCAGCCGCGGGCGGGTTCTGCTGCGCGGGAGCCGTCCCGGAAGCCGGCTGCGGGCGCGTGTTCGGCGGCGCCGCCCCGCCGTTTTGATCGCGAGTCGCGGCGAGTTGGGTCGCGGGCGTGGAGTTGCGGCCCACGATGTAGCCCATCCCGAAAAACACCGCGAACAGCACCGCCACCACGAAAAATCCAAAGAGCAACTGCTTGTTGCCCATCACCAGTTCGGATTCGCCGGTCTCGTTGTTCTTCATTGTGCTTGATCGTTCTTCATGGATTAGCCGGTTTGGATGGCTCGCCCATCTTGCTCAGGGCGCGTTCCAAAGATGACAGTATATCGAGCGGCAGAGGGAAAACGATGGTGGTATTTTTTTCGGTGCCGATTTCAACCAGTGTTTGCAGATACCGCAACTGGATGGCCGCGGGCTGTTCCTGGATGACCTTGGCGGCCATGGAGAGTTTCTCGGCGGCGCTGTATTCGCCTTCGGCGTGAATGATCTTGGCGCGCCGCTCGCGCTCGGCCTCGGCCTGGCGGCCGATGGCGCGGATCATCTGTTCAGGCAGGTCCACCTGCTTCACCTCAACCACGGTCACCTTCACGCCCCAGGGCGAGGTGTGCTGGTCGAGGATGGATTGCAGCCGCAGGTTGAGCTTATCGCGCTGGCTCAGAAGCTCGTCCAGCTCCACCTCGCCCAGCACGCTGCGCAGCGTGGTTTGCGCCAGTTGGGACGTGGCGTAGAGAAAATTGGAGACCTCCACGATCGCGAGGCGCGGCTCGAGGACCCGGAAGTAGACCACCGCATTCACCTTGACGGTCACGTTGTCGCGCGTGATCACGTCCTGCGCCGGAACCTCGAGAGTTTCGATGCGCAACGAAACGCGCACCATGCGGTCGATGGGCGCGAAGACCAGGAAGATGCCCGGCCCTTTGGGTTGGTCCTGCAGACGGCCCAGCCGGAAGATGACGCCGCGCTCGTACTCGCGCAGGATCTTGATGGAGGAGATCAGGTACAGCACCAGGATGATGACAACGATCGTGATGAAGCTCGTGAGGTCGATCATGTTGCGGCTCCGTTCAGTGGGGGGATGGGTTCCACGGTGAGTTTGAGTTGATGGATGGCAGTCACGCGCACGCGGCCTCCCGCGGCGACCGGGGCCTGCGCCAAGGCAGTCCAGTATTCGCCGCGGACAAAGATCTTGCCTTCCGGCGCCAGCGGCGTGACGGCCGTGCCGATTTCGCCGATCATGCCCTGGCTGCCCGTCACCACCTTATTACGGCGCGCGCGCAGCACCAGCGAGAGCAGGAGCATGGTGATGAGCGAGAAGGGCAACGCCAGCGCGATGGCGGTGGAGAGATGAATGCGCAGTTCGGGCACGGGGCTGTCGATCAGCATCACCGCTCCGAGCACCATGGACAGCGCTCCGCCCGCGCCGAGAATGCCGTGCGTGGCGAACTTGGCTTCCAGGATAAACAGCGCGAAGGCCAGCAGCAGCAGCGCCGCTCCCAGCCAGTTGATGGGCAGCACGGAGAGCGCGGAAAGCCCCAGCAGGGCCAGGATGGCTCCCAGGATGCCGGGCACGATCAGGCCCGGCGAGCTGAACTCGACATAGATGCCGAGCGCGCCCAGCACCAGCAGAACCAGCGCCAGGTTGGGATCGGCGACCGCGGAAATAATCTTCTCGCGCAAATTTCTTTCGTAGACTTCAATGATGGCGCCGCGCGTGTGCAGCACGGTGCGCGTTCCATCCAGGCGCGTGACTTCGCGGCCGTCGAGTTTGTCCAGCAGGTCCCGATCGCCGTTCGCCACCAGCTCGATCAGGTGATTGTCGAGGGCTTCTTTGTCGGTGAACGACTGGCTCTCGCGTATGGCTTTCTCCGCCAGCGCGCTGTTGCGCCCGCGCTTGGCCACGATACTGCGCAGAGAGGCGGCCGCGTCGTTCTCGACCTTCTGCTTCATGATCGGATCCATCTCGGCGCCCATCAGCACGGGATGCGCAGCGCCGGTATTGGTTCCCGGCGACATGGCCGCGACGTCGCCCGCCTCCAGGATGAAAAAACCCGCGGAGGCCGCCCGTGCGCCGCTGGGCGCGACGTATGTGACTACCGGCATGGGCGCGGCCACGATCTTCTCGATCGACTCGCGCATGGCGTCCATCAGGCCGCCGGGCGTATTCAGGCGCACCAGCAGCAGCGCGGCGTCTTCCTGTTTGGCCTGTTGGATGGCGCGCGACAGTATTTCGGCGGTCACCGGATGGATCATGCCATCCACGTCCACGGCCAGCACCCTGGGCGGCCCGGCCTTCGAACTTGCCGCCGCCAGCGCCAGCAGGAGCAGACTTGCCAATCGTGTTCGCACGCTAACATTAATATACCTCCGTTGGGACGCGCTTGCCCGAAAAGCCACTGCCGTCGAATTGGTGATGGAATTGATAAAAACTTTTTGCGGCGCGAGCGGTGAAGTTTGGTAAAATCGAAGAATCAATCCGATGTTTAGGGAGAATTACGTTGTATGGCAACTAAAAGAAGCATTGGCCCCGAGCCTGTAGTATCTTCCGGCGCCGCTCCGGCGCGCGCCAAAAGTACGGTAACAAGCAAGCATAGGAACTCCGCTGTAACCGGGAGATCCAAGAGTGCCATGGCCCCCTCGTCCGCGGCAATAGCCCCGGCCCCCGATCCGACGTTCGATGAGATAGCCCAGGTAGCATATTCCTACTGGGAAGCGCGCGGCTATCAAGGCGGCTCTTCTGAAGAAGACTGGCTGCGCGCCGAGCAAGAGTTGCGCGTCGGCAACTAAGCTAGAAGTCAGGAGCCAGAAGTCAGAATGGCTTAGGTTCCCGGCCGGACCTTTCACGCGATAAGACCATTATGTCCGCTGTACCGAGGATATCCGCGGCCAGCCCCCTGCGCCCGCGCGTCGGGCCGTTGGCCTTCTGACTTCTGACTCCTGACTTCCATCCGCATCGGATCAAGGCGAAGCCTTGCCTGGTCAAGTTACTTATATTTGCGCAAGACGGCTAACAGGCGCCCTTGTATCTGTACGTCCGCGGCTGGCACTACGATCGGCTGCAGGGCGGCGTTGGCGGGCTGCAGCCGGACTTTGCCTCCCGGTTCGCGATAGAAGCGCTTGAGCGTTGTTTCGGAGCCTTCGACCAGCGCTACCACAATCTCGCCGTCGCGCACTTCGGTGGCGCGCTCCAGCAGAACCATGTCTCCATCGCAGATATGATCGCCGATCATCGACTCGCCGCGCACTTCCAGCGCAAAGGTGCCGGGGTGACCCACGAAATCGGCGAAGCTCAGGGTGGCGCGCTGCTCGACCGATTCCACCGGCAACCCGGCGGCGATGCGCCCGAGCAGCGGGATTTCCAGCGCGGCGGCCTCCCGATGGCGGCGATTCTCCTGCACGTACTTCGGCCCTAACTCCAGCGACCGGCTCTGGTTGAAGCCGCGCTTCAGATAGTTCTTGGCGGTCAGCGCGGAAATGTGCTTGTGCACGGTGGCGAGCGAAGCCAGGTTCAGGCCTTGCGCCAGTTCTTCGTAGCTGGGGCTGTAGCCGTTGTCGTCGACGAATTTCGCAATCAGATCGAGCACTTGCTTTTGGCGGCGGGTTAGGGCCATTGGAGCATTTCCTCTCTGTCCCATTGTGGGCGAAGAAAAAGGGAAATGCAAGCGGGAAAGTGAAAATTCCGAGTTGTCAAACCTGCGGACCGATTGTTAATCGGCCCAGTTTGCGCCGATTCCCAATCGGCGCGCAGGATGCCATCCTGCCCCACAGCCGCCTTTACGAGTCTCCCTGGTTGCGCATGTAGATGGTCCGGGTAGGAAACGGCATGTCTATCTTTTCCTCGCGCAGGCGTTTCAGAATGCGCTTGCGCAACTCGTTGCGCACGGGGAACTGATCGGCGAATTCCTTCACGTTGTACCCGAGGGTGAAACCCAGCGACCAGTCCCCGAAACCGGGATCCAAGGTCACGCCGGGCGCCGGATCGGCCAGCATGCCGGGGATTTCGCGCGCGGCGGTTTGGGCTACTTCGAGCAGCACCCGTTCGACTCGATCGGGGTCGCAATCGTACGCCACGCCGATCTGAATAGATGCGCTCAAGCGCTTTTCCGGCAAATAGAAATTGGTTACATTGGCCTGCCCCAGCTTGTTATTCGGAATGATGATCATGTTGTTGGACAGGTTCCGGATGGAAGTGCTGCGCCAACCGATGTCGGTGATGTAACCTTCCTCGCCCGTGTTGAGGCGGATATAATCGCCCAGCCGTACCTGGCCGGCGACGGCAATATAAAAGCCCGCGAAGAGGTTCGAAAGAGTATCCTGCAAGGCCAACGCCACGGCCAAACCGCCGACTCCCAGGGCCGTCAGGATGGGTGTGATGGAGATGCCCCACAGGTTGAGCAGCACCAACACGCCCAAGATCACCACCGCGAGTTGCGCGAGCGTCTGCGTCAGGGTGGTGACGGGCAGCGCCCCCGGAATGCCGCTGCCGTGGAACCGGATGAGGGCGCCCGCCAGGCGCGAACTCATGATGGTCAGCGACAGTATCCACAGCGCCAGCAGGATCCGGCCGATCCACAGCGTCGCCCGCGGGGGCAACTCCGACGATTGCATGGCCAGATGCGTGCCAAGGATCAGCACCCAGATCATGAACGGACCATTGAAGGCGTTGATGACGATCTGGGAAGCTTGCCCTTTGCTGCGCGCCGCCCAGGGGCGCAGCAGGCGCACCATCAGGCGTTTGGCGGCGTAACCGGCCGCCAGCGTCAGCACCAGGACGCAAAGGGGGATGATCAGTTGCTCCCAGTGTCGGGCCAGAAAGTGTTGAACCGCGGGCCATCCGCTCATCGCAGCTTCCATCATACCTGTGCGCGCGCAATGGTTTGCACGCGCCAGGGTTCCGCGGCGTCAATCGTTTGTGCGGACATTTCCCATTCTGCTGGCTTTGGCGCTGGCCGCCAACGTGTGGGCCTCGGAGGCTTCCAAGCTCTATAGCGCGGGACGCAAGGCCGAGAAAGCCGGCCAGATCGCGCGCGCTTATCTGCTGTACTCGCAGGCGGCGGCGCTGGAGCCCTCCAACCACGTCTATTGGTCGCGCAGCCTCGCCCTGCAGACGCGGGCGGCGTTGGAGGCCACCGTGATGCCGCCGGCGGAGGAACAGGCGGACGCGGAGGCCGCGCCGGAACCGGATGCGCCGGCGCTGCCGGCCATCACCGCGCACGACTTGGCGGAAGCGCGCAAACCCCTGCCTCCCACCAAACTGAAAGCCGATCCGATCCTCAAGGATTTCGATCTTCGCGCCGACGTCAAGACGGTCTTCGAAACCGTGGCGCACGCCTATGGGTTGGATTGCGTTTTCGATGGAGATTACCGCCCTACCGAACCGATCCGCTTTCAGATGGACCAGGCGGATTACCGCGAAGCCTTGCACGCGTTGGAGGCGGTCACCGGCTCGTTTCTGGTGCCGATCTCCGACCGTCTCTTCATGGTGGTGAAAGACACCGCTCAAAAGCGAAAAGAGGAGGAGCCCTACGCGGCCGTGATTATTCCGCTGCCGGAGCCCACCACGCAGCAGGATCTGACCGCCATGATCACCGCCGTGCAACAGGCCTGCGCCATCCAGAAGGTCGCCTGGGATAGCCGCACCAACATGGTGCTGATGCGGGACGCCGTCTCGAAGGTGCTGACGGCGCAGCAGCTTTTCCACGACCTGCTCTACCCCCGCGCGCAGATCCTGTTGGAAATGGACTTCGTGGAAGTGGCCAAGAGCAGCCAGTTGAACTACGGCCTGCCGCTGCCGAGTTCATTCCCGCTGGCCTCTTTCAGCACGTTCATGCAGAACGCGCCGCAGCTCGCGCAGAACATCTCCGGGATGCTGCGTTTCGGCCCTGGGGCGGCTCTGATTGGCATCGGCGTTGCGAACCTGCAATTGGTGGCGTCGCTTACGCGTTCCGACAGCGACGTCCTGGCGCACGCCAGCGCGCGCTCGGTGGACGGCCAGCCGGCCAGCATCCACGTCGGTCAAAAATATCCCATTCTGACCGGGGCTTTTGTAGGCACGACTGGTTTAACCGGAACGGCCGGCACATACACGCCGCCGCCTTCCTTCACCTTTCAAGACCTGGGCTTTTCGCTGAAGGCCACGCCCCACGTGCATGGCTCGGAGGATGTGACGCTTTCGATAGAAGCGGAATTCAAGGTGCTCGCCGGTACGGCCGCAAACGGTATTCCGATCATCTCGAACCGTTCCGTGAAGTCGGATGTGACACTCAAGCTGGGGGAGTGGGCGGTGGTGGCGGGACTGATCGACGATGAAGACGCCCGCAGCGTTGCGGGCATTGCCGGGCTGGCCGGTATCCCGCTGATCGGACCGCTGACCAGCAACACCACTCACAACAAAAGCTTCGATCGGGTGGTGATCGTGCTCCGGCCCACGCTGCTGACTCCGCCGCCGGACAATTCCTTGACGCATCTCTTTCGGATGGGGGCGGAGACGCGGCCCTTAACGCCGCTGTAGCAAGAAGTCAGGAGTCAGAAGACAGAAGTCAGAATAGCGCGCCGCGATCCCGGCTTCTGACTTCTTCTTGCCGCCAGAAGACAGAAGACAGAAGCCAGAAGGCGGATGCGGGGTTATTCTGACTCCTGACTCCTGACTTCTGACTCCTTCTTCTTACCGCCTCTGGCACTTCGCGCAATAATGCGTCCCTCGCTGCGCTACGAGTGTCCTCCGGATGGGCGAACCGCATGTCACGCACGGCTCGCCGGTGCGCTGGTAGACCCGGTGCTCGAACTGGAAAAAGCCGCGGCGGCCTTCGGCGTCCACGTAGTCGGAAATCGAGGAGCCGCCTTTCTCGATGGCTTGCGTTAAAACCTCCACTATGGCCGCGTGCAGCCGTTTGACCCGCTCCGGACGCAACCGCGCGCCGATCGCCAGGGGATGAATGCCCGCGCGGAACAGCGCCTCGTCGGCGTAGATGTTGCCCACGCCCCGCACGAAATGCTGATCCAGCAGCACGGATTTGATGCGCGCCTTACGCCGCTTGAGCCGCGCGGCGAACTCCGCGATAGTCACCTCCAGGGGCTCGGGACCGAGCTTCTCCACGCGCGCCGGCAATCCCCGGCTGACTTCGATCCTCCCAAACTGGCGCTGGTCTTCGTAGCGCAGCACGCCCCGGTCGAGGTTCACCACCGCGTGCGTATGGCGTCCGGGCTTGCCGCCCAACAGGAGCTTGCCGGTCATGCCGAGGTGCACCACCAGGCAGTGCCCGGCATCCAGCTCCATGACGATGAACTTGCCGCGCCTCCCGATGGCGCGAATACGCCGCCCGGCCAGCATCGCGCTCATTTCGTCCGGGTCGCCGCGCAGGATGCGCAGGCAAGTGAACTCGGCGGAGACGATGCGCCGGCCGGCGATGCGGGCGATCGATCGGACTACGGTTTCGACCTCGGGAAGCTCCGGCACGTTAAGGTACTTCGATCAGGATGTCGTCGCCCGACACTTGCACCGGGTAGGTGGGAACCTTCTGGCTGGGATCGAAATCGTTGGCGCCGGTTTGACAGTCCCACTCCCAGGCGTGCCATGGGCAAACCACGTAATTGCCGTGCAGGGCGCCCTGCCCCAACGGCCCGCCGCGGTGCAGGCACGTTCCGCCGATCGCGGTGACGCGTCCGCCGACGTTGCACAGGGCGAACGTATCGTTGCCCACCGCGACCTCCGTAACCGAATCGGCGGGCAGTTGCGAGAGACTGGCGACTTTGACGAGCGGCATCTCTCCAGACTACCGCAACCGCGTTGGGTACAATAGGTTCCTCAAGACGTGGGGTTGCCGCCAGGACAACTGCGAATGAATCCTTCAGGGGACGCCGGCTCTGCGCGCGCCAGTTCAGGTCAGTTTCTGGCCTTGGCTTCGGCGCTTCTCGTGGTGTTGGCGCTACGCCGGCCGGACGCGCTTCTCAATCCGCAATTCTGGGCCGAAGATGGCACGGTTTATTTCGCGCAGGCCCTGATCGGCGGGCCGGCCTCGGTATTCCTGCCGCATGCGGGTTGCCTCTGGATATTGCCGCGGATGGTGGCGCTGGCGGCTACGCTGTTGCCCGTTTTGTGGGCGCCGTTTGCTCTCAACTTGATCGCGCTGACCGCCGCCGCGGGATGCTGCGCTCTGTTCAGCCTGCCCGCCTATCGCCATCTGGTGCGTTCCGATAGCCTCCGGGTGGGCAGTTGCGTGCTCTTCGCCGCTGCGGTATCCGCCGGCGGCGAGCTGATCGGTACCGTCGCCAATATGCCCTGGTATCTGGCGCTGGCGGCGGTCGGAGCCGCGGCTTTGCGGTCCGAATCGGTCGCGGAGATGCGTGGCCGCAAGGTCGTTTGGATTGCCGGAGGCGCCGCGCTCTGCGCCGTCAGTTCACCGGTAGTCGCGGTTGTCGCGCCTCTGGCGATGTGGCAGGCGTACCGCGCCATCGGGCAACGCAACTGGAAGACGCGCGCCATTCCGGCTGCGTTGCTGGGCGGAATTCTGATCCAGGGGCTGGTGGATGTCAAGCTGGTAGCGGGGGCCGGCCATGCCGCTGCGCCGCTCCTTCCCAATCTTCCGCTGGCGCTCCTGTTCCCCTGTATTCTGCGAACGATTTTGGGCGAGGGCCTGGCAAAATTCCTGGCTGACCGCTGCATGTGGCCGGCGGCAATCGGGGCATCCTTGCTCATCGCGGCATGGCTGGTCATTCTCTTTCGAAGGCTGCGGCTTTCCATCCTGCTCTCCGCTCTGCTGCTGACGGTTGGCCCCGTCGCCCTGGCGATCGCCGGCCGTCATCTCGTTTGGGCCACGTGGACACGCATCCTGTCAGGGAACGGCCAACGATACTTTCTGCTGCCTGCGTGCGCTTTCATCTTTTTGGCCGCCGCATGCATCGACACGTTTCCAGGATTCAGATATTCGCTGGCTGCCTTGCTGCTGCCGTTTGCCCTTGGCGTCGCCGGAAATTTCAGGGTGCCGCCCTATCCGGATCTTGACTGGCCCAAACAGGCTTACCGCATACGCCAGTGGCTGGCGAGCGGCTGCGAGGTCTCGTTTCCGGTTCCGCCCGGCCTGCCCTGGGTGGTTCGCCTGCCGAGTCTTGCGCCGCCGGATGAGAACCCTTGCGGGTCGTCCCTATGGCTCCCCTCGAAAGCGGTGGATCGGGGACAGGTGGGACCTGCGATTCATATCTCCGAATGGAACGCCGATCCGGCATGGACCCGCGACGGCTTTCATCCCTCGGTTGGAACGCTCAGCGGCGAAACGTTGTACGGAAGTTATAGCGGCAGCGACGCAAACGCCGGCATGCTCACGTCTGCTCCATTCGAGACCGGCCGGCGGGGCTGCATTGCGTTGCCGATCGCACATGGGCCTTCCACCGTCGGGCAATCCGTCCGGCTGATAGCCGCCGATAGCGGCGCGGACCTGGGCCGTATCCGGCTCGACCCGAACAATGGAAACTGGCAGTATTGGGCCATCTATTTCAGCCCCGATATAGCAAAGCTCCGCATCCTCGCCGACGACCGGGGCGGCCAGTTCGGACAGTGGGTCGCGGTCGGCGAACCACACGCATGCCGGTAAACTTGGCAGCATGAACGGTCGCGTTACAACAGCTTGGACAACTGCTGGGCGGCAATCAGGACGGGATCCCACACCGTGGCGAAGGGCGGCGCATAGGCCAGGTCCAACTGTTCCAGGTCCTCGACGCGCATGCGATTGTGCAGGGCGGTGGCGACCACGTTGATGCGCCCCGCGACGCCGTCTTCGCTCCACGCCGATGCGCCCAGCAGACGGCGCGATCCGGCATCCGCCACCAGTTCCACGGTGATCGGCTTTCCGTCGAAATAGCCGGGCCGGCTAGGCGCGGTGATGCGCGCGGAAACCGGCGAGAATCCCTCGCGCCGCGCCTGGTCCACGGACAGGCCGCTGAACGCCACGCCCATGCCAAAGATGTTTACGATGGCGGTGCCCACGATGCCGCCGAAGCGCTCGCGCCGGCCGGCGGCGTTGGCGCCCGCCACGCGTCCCATCTTGTTGGCGGTGGTTCCCAACGGAATATACGCCGGCCGTCCCGTGATCAGGTGCGGCGCTTCGGCGCAATCGCCCGCGGCGTAGACCCCTGGCAGGTTGGTTTCCATGTGCTCGTCCACCCGGATGGCGCCGGTGTGCCCGGTCTCGACGCCGGCTTCCGCCGCGATCTCCACGTTGGGCCGCAGCCCGGTGGCCAGGATCGCCAGTTCGCGCCCCGTCACATCCGAGACGCGCGTGTTCAATTGCAGCTCCACGCGGAAACGCTCCAGCCGCTCGCGCACCACCTTGGTCAACTCCGCGTCTCCGCGCCCAAGCACATGCGCACTCCGCTCGACGACTGTGACCGCCAGACCGTTGCGCCGCAGCGCGTCCGCCGCCTCCAACCCGATGTATCCCGCGCCGATCACCAGGGCTCGCTTGGGCTGCTTGTCGCGCAGGTATGCCTTCAGGCGTTCGGCGTCATCGAGCGTGTGCAGGGTGAAGACGTGCGGCAGCGTGGCGCCTTCGAAATCCCCGGTACGCGGCCGCGCGCCGGTGGCGATCGCCAGCTTGTCGTAGTGTACGCGCTCGCCCCCATCCAGGGCAACTTCACGGCGCGGGTGCGAGATCGAAACCACGCGCGCGCCCGTGCGCACCGCGATGTTGCGTTCCTGGCGGAAGTATTCGGGCGTATGAACGATGAGCCGTTCGGCGCGCACGCGCCCTTCAATAAAATATGGCAGACCGCACGCCCCGTAGGAGATCGCCGCGCCCTTCTCCAGGACCGTGATTTCGAGGCTGGGATCGATGCGGCGCGCGCGGGCGGCGGCGCTCAGGCCCGCGGCCACGCCGCCAATCACCACGAGCCGCATGCGCCGGCTATTCCTCTTTCTTCATCTGCTCGACGAAGTTCAGGATATCGAACGTTTTGATGGCACGATCCGGGAAGAAGCTGTTGATGGCGTCCTGCTCATCGGTGAACAAATCGAACACCGTGGCCAGCTTGGTCATCACCAGGAGCTCGATATTGCGGCGGTTCAGATTCAGCAGCTTCAGCGCGCCGCCCGCTTTGCGCTGGCTGGTCGCGCACATCACCAGCGCGCCCAAGCCGGTGCTGTCGATGTAGTCGACGTGGGCCAGGTTGAGGATGATATCCTTCGATCCGGCGGCCGTCACCGACGCCACCTTTTCGCGCAACGCGCTGGCTTCCGGGCCCACCGTAATGCGGCCCTTCAAATCCAGAATCGTGATGCCTTCGTGCTCGCGCTGCTGGATATCGAGGCTCATGTCAGTTGGGCATCTTGAAACCGATCATCGCTTCGACTTCTTCGATCGAAACCATTTCTATGGCGTCCCACGGGCAGCCGTCCAGGAAGGCGCCGTCCGGCCCCTTGCTGGTGCACTTCTTGCAGCCGATGCAGAGCACCGGGTCCACCTCGATGCGGCCGAAGGGCAAATGATCCTCGTCGGGCACCCAATACATGCAATCGGCCACCGGGCAATAAGGCACGCAAGCCGGTGAACCGGCGCAACCCGTGCAGCATTCGGTGATGATGGCCAGTTCCTTGGGCCGCTTTTTGCGCGGAGTGAGGATGCCTTCCGACTTGGGCTCCATCTTAACGACAGCAACGGCGGACATGCAGGAATTATGACATAAATGGAGGGGCTGGTGGTGCCTGCGCGTACGGAAATCAATCGGCTTGCAGCAGCCGCCGTAAGCAACAGCCGCTGCCCGATTGGGTATCCCTAGCAGTTTCTTGCCGGACTCTATGGCAGCACCCGGAAGGGCAGATCGCTCGCCAGCGTGCCGCCAGGTGTTACGACCTCTACTTTTCCTGTGGTAGCGCCTGCGGGCAATTTGGTCGCGATCAGGGAACTCGAAACCACTTCGAAGACAGCCGCGGTCCCGTTGAAGCTGACGCTGGTCGCGCCGGTCAGATCGCTCCCCAGAATCTTGACGGCCGCTCCTGCTTCGCCCGACGCCGGCAAGATTTCCACAAATGGGCCCAAACCTACTGCGAAGCTAAAGATGGTGCCGTTACTCCCGTCCCCGCCGTCCCACAATGTTGTGCCGAAGAAGACGCCAGTGGTGTCCTGGATAAGTGAGGTGGGGCGGTTCGGGCAGTCACTTTGGGGGCAGAAGGCCCTGAACAGCGTCGTCAGCGCGCCACTCTGTGTGATCTTGAAGAGGGTCCCGCAGCCATTGGCGCCACAGCCTTGCCCGCCAAAGTACGCCGCCCCGTAGAGGTCCCCATTTTCCGGCGCCTGGACCAGACCTCCGTCAGGAGTTGCGCCGTCCGCGCAGCTCGGTTGCGCGCAGAAGGAGTATTGCGTGGTCAGCGCGCCACCCGGAGTGATTTTGAAGATCGTCCCGCAACCGGTTGGTGAACAGTTGGTCCCGCCTCCAAAGGTTGCCCCATAGAGGTCCCCGTTGGCGGCCTGGACCAACGCCCCGACGGGGGAGTCTCCGTCCGGGCACCCGCTTGCGGAGCAGAAGCTGTACAGCGTCGTCAGCGTTCCAGCAGGCGTCATTTTGAAGACCGTCCCGCAACCGTTTGAGTAAGGACAGTTGGCCTCGGTCCCGCCGAACTGGGTTGCCCCGTAGAAGTACCCATTGGTGGCCTGGACCAGCGGCCCCGAGGGGAAGTAGCCGTCCGTACCGTTGAAGTTGTATATCGTCGTCAGCGTGCCGCTCGGGGTGTATTTGAAGACCGTCCCTTGATCCGTGGTCCCGCCATAGGACGTGGCCCCGTACCAGTCCCCATTGGCGTCCTGGACCAGCCCCCCATAAGGGTAACTGCCGTCCATGCAGGTGCCGGGCCCTATCGAGCAGAAACTGTATACAACTGTTAGCGCTCCACTCTGTGTGATTCTGAAGATCGCCCCACCGCCATTGCCGCCGCCGCCGGAAGTCACCCCGTAGAGCTCCCCATTGGCGGCCAGGACGAGCCCGGATGACGGGTGTGCGCCGTCCGCGCAGTTCGGTTGGGAGCAGAAGGAGTATAGCGAAGTCAGCGTGCCGCCCGGCGTGATCTGGAAGACGGTCCCTAGGCCGTTCGCCCCTCCGGCGTATGTCGTCCCGTACAAGTCCCCATTGGTGGCCTGGACCAGCGGCCATTCGGGGCCTGAGCCGTTGGCGCCGTCGAAGGTGTCCAGCGTGGTGAAAGTCTGCGCCGGCAGGGTGGTCGCCGTTGCAGCGCATACCACAAAAAGAGCGTACGCCCTCTTCCCCCAGTTAAGTACGTCCAGTGCGTTAACATCTCGTTTCATCGATGTACTCCTTTGGCTTATCAATGGCTTATCAAGCGAGGGACTTCCATTTTGGTTGACCCTAATTATACGCCGCACTAAGGAGGGCGTCTGCTCCGTTTGTGGGGCGGCAATCCTGCCTACAGCCGGCTGTCAGCCGGCCTTTGCGACCGCCTTTTCACGCAGCGCGCTGTCGCTTCCTTCCGCGGCTACCTGCGCGCGCGTCGATGTCCGCGCCGCGGTCAAGCACCAGCGCCGCCATCTCGCGCTGCCCGCCCAGCGCCGCGTCATGCAACGGCGTGGCGCCCGCGGAATTCTTCTCGTTCACCCGCGCGCCGTGATCCAGCAGGCCGGAAATTAACTCTCGCGGAAGAAACGAAAAAATTATGATATGATTGCGCCGCAGCCTCTTGCGGCCGCGGATTAGGAGGGCCGAAATGACGAAAGGGATGTCCGCGTTTCGAAACCTGAAAGCGGGGCCGATCTACCGCGGGCGCGGGGCTGTCGGAATGGCTGTTCCTTGCCTCTGCGTCCTCTTCGCCGTCGGGACACCCGCGCAACAGCCGGACAGCGCGCCCACCCTCACCGCCTTCGAGGCCCCCGGTGCAGGCACAGGCGCCGGCCAGGGCACCAGCGCCTTTGGCATCAACGCCGCGCGGGGGCGGTCACAGGGTGGTACGTTGACGCGAGCGGCGCGCAGCACGGCTTCGTGCGCGCCGCCAGCGGCGCGATAACCTCTTTCGACCCTATCGGCACAACAGCAACCGCTCCCGAGAGTATCGACACGGCGGGAGCGGTCGCGGGATGGTACGTTGACGCAACCAATGTGTATCGCGGCTTTGTGCGCGTCGCCGGCGGCACCATAACCAGGTTCGATGCTCCGGGCGCAGGCGGAGGCGCCAACCAGGGCACTCTAGCCGATAGCATCGACACGGCGGGGGCAGTCGCGGGACGCTACATTGACGCGGGAAACATGATTCACGGCTTCGTGCGCGGTCCCGGTGGCGTCACGACCACGTTCGATGCTCCGGGCGCGGGCACAAGCGCTTACCAGGGCACCACCGCCGTTTGTATCAACGCGGCGAATACTATCACGGGATTCTATGCTGACTCGAGCAACATGACCCACGGCTTCGCGCGCGCTCCCAGCGGCACCGTGACCTCGTTCGATGCTTCGGGCGCGGGCTTAGGGGGCACCCGCCCCAACTGCATCAACGCTGCCGGGACTATCGTGGGATGGTACGCTGACGCGAGCGACGTACATCATGGTTTCGTACGCGCTGCCAATGGCGCCATAACGACGTTCGACGCTCCCGGCGCCTGCACTACGTGCGCCGGCTCTGGAACCTTTGGTGCGTGCATCAACGCGGCGGGAGCAATCGCCGGATATTACGGCGACGCGAGCAATGTGTATCACGGTTTCGAGCGCGCCGCCGGTGGCGCCATAACCGGGTTCGAAGCGTCTGGCGCGGGCACAGGAGCCTACCATGGCACCACCGCCCTTAGCATCAGCAATGCGGGCGCCATCGCGGGATACTATGTTGACGCGAGCGGCGTGTATCACGGTTTCCTGCTGACGCCCTGAGCGGTAGGGCATAGGCCGGCGAGCGCCGGGCAGGCGAAACCTCGCGAAACCGCCTGCCCCAGCAGAGGCGCTACCTACCTGGGCCTGTGGGCTCGCAGCAGCCCGGCGATATCCTCGAAGCCGTTGGCCACGGCACCGTCCAGCGCCGTGACGCCTGCTTTAGTGCGCACCCCCGCATCCGCGCCGCGCGCCAGCAGCAATTCGACCACCTCGCGCCGCCCCCACGAAGCCGCGTTGTATAGCGGCGTGGCGCCCGCGTCGTCACGCGCGTCAATATCCGCGCCGCGGTCCAGCAGCAGCGCCGCCATTTCGCGATGCCCGCCCAGCGCCGCGTCATGCAGCGGCGTGGCGCCTGCGGAGTTCTTCTCGTTCACCCGCGCGCCGTGATCCAGCAGGATGCGCGCGATTTCCGCGTAGCCCTTGAGCGCCGCGTCGCCCAGCGCCGTCGAACCTTCCTGGTTGTGCGCGTTGACGTCCGCGCCCTTGCCGGCCAGCAGTTCCACCATATCAGTCTGGCCCTTCAGCACGGCTTCATCCAGCAGCGTGAATCCGGGTTGATCCTTTTTCGCCAGCGTCGCGCCATGCGCCATCAGTAGATCCACCACCGCCGCGTGCCGGTAGCGCGAGGCGTTTTCGAGCGGGGACGCGCCCGCGTTGTCGCGCGCATTCACGTCCGCCCCGCGCGTGAGCAACAGCTCGACCACCTCCGCGTGCCCCTTCGCCGCCGCTTCGTTGAGCGGCGTGGCGCCGGTTTCCGGATTGCGCGCGTCGATCCCCGCGCCTTTGTCCAGCAGCAGCGCGGCGATCTCGCGATAGCCCTTCCAGCAGGCCTCGTCGAGCGGCGCGGCGCCCGTTTTGTCGCGCGCGTTGACGTTCGCGCCGTGCGCCACCAGCAGCGCGGCCATATCCCGATAGCCGCGCGTGGCCGCAAGCTGCAGCGCCGTCGCGCCCGAGCGGTCCGCGGCCTCCACCGCGGCGCCATGCGCCAGCAACAGTTCCGCGACCTCCCGGTTATCTTTGATTACCGCGTAATCCAGCGGAGTCGATCCGGCTTCCCGATGGCGCGCATTCACCTCGGCCCCGTGCGCGATCAGCAACGCCGCGATTTCCCGGTTCCCGGCCCAGGCCGCATCGTGCAGTGCGGTCGCGCCCAGCGCATCGCGCGCATTCACATCCGCGCCGGCAGCCAGCAAAGCGCGCACCTGCTCCACATTCCCGGACGAGACCGCCTCGTGCAAATCGGCCGCTAGGGCCGGGTGGCACAACCACCACCCACCAGCCACCAGCCACCAAACACGGCGAGCGAAGCGAGCCTTACTGCCCCACGTATTGCACTTCCTCCTCCAACTCCACCGCGAACTGCCGCCGCACCCGTGCCTTCAACTCCTCGATCAACGCGCGCAGGTCCACCGCGCTGCCCCCGCCGGCGTTATAAATCAAATTGGCATGGTAGCCGGCCACGTGAATATTGCCCCGCGACATGCCCTTGGCGCCCGCCTGTTCCAGGAAATATGCGGCCGGCACCTTGCCCTCGCGAATCACGTTTCCGGGAACCCCGGCCGCCACCGCGGGCGGCAATTCCGCCAGCAGAAAATTTTTGAAGATGCTGCCCGCGCACTTCATGGTCACCGGAAACTTCTCGTTGCGCACTTTCACGATATCGTCCGCCGTCTGCCGCAGCGCGCCGGCATCCGCGCGCGTCAGGTGCAACTCGGTCGAGAAGACGATCCAGTCCTTGTGCCTCTTGAAAACGCTCTCGCGATAGTGGAACTCGCACTCGCAATTGTCGAACACGCGCACCCGCTCGCCATCGAAGAAGCGCACCGCGCGCACCCGTTCGGAGATGGAATGGCCGTACGCGCCGGCGTTGCCATATACCGCCGCGCCCACCGAGCCTGGAATGCCGGCCAGCGTTTCGAGCCCTGCAAGCCCGTGCTCGATCGAGAAGTCCACCAGGTCCTGCAGCACCGCGCCCGCATCGCACTGCACCCGCTCCCCCGCCGCCAGCATGCGCCGCGCCACGAAGCGCAGCATGATGCCGCGGAAACCCAGATCGGATACGATCAGGTTGGTGCCTCCGCCCATCACCATGTAGTCGCGGCCGCTGGCGCGCGCCGCCGCCAGCGCCTGGATGAAGGATTCCACGCTTTCGGTTTCGGCATAAATATCCGCCGGACCGCCGATGCCAAATCGCGTGTAAGCGGAAAGCGGCGCGTCGCGCGAAACGGTTAAATTGGGTATTTCGGACAGGCGCGCCAGCGTGGGGTCCATCGATTTAATTATAGGAGGCAGCTATGCGATCCGGCTTTCCCGGCTTTCCGCCCGAGGCCATGGCGTTTTACCGCGGCCTGGCCCGCCACAACACGCGCGAATGGTTCCAGCCGCGCAAACCCGTCTACGACGAAAAGGTGAAAGCGCCCATGGTCGAGTTGGTGACGGAGTTGAACCGCGCCATGATGGATTTCGCGCCGAACTACGTCACGGATGCCCCGCAGGCTATCTATCGCATCTATCGCGATACGCGCTTCAGCCCCGACAAAACGCCGTACAAAACGCAGATCGCGGCGTCGTTTGCGCGGCGGGGCATGCAGAAGCGCGGCGCGGCCGGATACTATTTCGCGATTTCGCACAAGGGTGTGGAGGTGGGCGGCGGCATCTACATGCCCCCGCCGGAGACGCTGCTGGCGGTGCGCACGCACATCGCCGAACGCCACGCGGAATTCCGGAAACTGGCCGCTTCGAGCGCCGTCAAGCGGCTATTCGGCGCGGTGCAGGGCGAGCAACTTTCGCGCGTGCCCAAGGGCTTCTGCGCCGAACATCCCGCGGCCGACCTGCTGCGCTTCAAGCAATTCCTGCTGTTCACCACGCTGGATGCGGCCATCGTCACCACGCCGAAGTTGTTCGTCGAGTTGGAAAAACGCTTCCGCGCGTTGGCGCCTTTTCTGGAGTTTCTGAACGCCCCGCTGATAGGCGCCAAGCGGTCGGTCCTGCATTAACCTACTCCATGCGAAGAGCCTGCAACGGGTCGAGCCTGGACGCCCGCCATGCGGGGATCGTGCAGGCAAGTGCGGCGACGGCAAGGAGAATCGTAATGACAACAAGGAAGACCGTCGAATCGTAGGGCTCGATACCATAGAGCAAAGATCGGATGAGCCTCACAACAACTGCGCTGCCGGCGAGGCCGGCGATTAGGCCGGCCAGTGCTGGCCGTAGGCCGTCGAGGAGTGTAAGACGGAGAATCTGCGCGCGCTGCGCGCCGAGGGCAAGGCGTACACCGAGTTCGTTTGTGCGCTGGGTAACGAGGTAAGCGAGAACACCGTAGAGCCCGGCGGCGGCGAGGACTAATGCGATGAGGGCGAAGCCCAGCACGAGGAGCGAGTTGAACTCGGAGCCGAGCGTAGACTTTCCGATGGTTTCGCGAAGAGTCTCCACGTTGGAGACAGGCAGATCGCGATCCGTGGCGTTGATTACACGTTGAATAGGTATGGAGAGCGCTTCGACGTTGTGAGTGGAGCGAACTAAAAGGGTGGCGGAGCTACTGCCAAAGATGGGCATGTAGAGGATAGGATTGTCCGGCTGACTGACAGTCCAGCGTGTGTCTCCTACGACGCCGATAATCTGGAAGACTTCACCGGTAAAGTCGATGCGCAGGTGCTTGCCGAGGGGATCTTCGTTAGGAAAAAAGCGCTTAGCGGCCTTCTGGCTGATAAGGATGACTTTCCCGTGGTCGAGTCGCTCGTAGGAAGCGAAAGTGCGACCGCGAAGGATGGGTATTCCAGCGGCGGCGAAGTAGCCAGGGTCAGCGGCGCGAACCAGGAAATCCAGACCGGTGCCTTTGGCAACGGGCGGGTGATCGAGGACGGAGATGAGGAAATCCCCGCCCCAGCCTTGGCCGGGAACCGTGCTGATCAGTCCCGCTGTTTCGACGCCGGGCACGGCACGAACTCCGCGAAGGAGTTCTTCCATGAATGCTGCTTTCTGCACGGGCTTGTTGTAGCGAATTCCGGGCAGATTGAACCGCATGGTGAGGACGTTGTCGGTGGAAATGCCAAGGTCGGTGGTGCGCAGGCGCAGATAGCTCTTCAGGAGCAGGCCGGAACAGACGAGCAGAATGACGGTAAGTCCGACTTGAGCGGCAAGCAAAGTGCGGCGGAGCCCAGTGCGTGACTGGCTGGCGCTGTTGCCGCGCGAGAATTCCTGGAGCGGGGCCAGCAGGGACTTGCTGTCGGTACTCCAGACAGAGATGAGGCCGCTGAAGAGAGCGCAGACGACCATGGCCGCCGCGGCGAAGACCGCGACGATGCGGTCGATGTGAATGCTGTCGACGCGATTCATGTCCTGACGGGTGTGGACGAGCCAGGAGATGGCCGCGCTGGCGAAAAGGATTCCGATAAGGCCCCCTCCGATCGAGAGCAGGAAGCTTTCGAGGAGGCGTTCGCGAAGAAGGCGCATGCGGCCGGCGCCGAGCGCGGTACGGAGAGCCAGCTCTTTACGGCGTGCAGCGGTGCGGGCGACGAGCAGGCTGCCGGCGTTTAGACATGCGATGAGCAGAATGCAGCCTGTCGCGCCAAAAATCGTCAGCAGTGGAGTGCGGTAGTCGGAAACCGCGTCGTCAAGCAAACTGTGTCCCATCACACTATCGCGGACGGCGGGGCCGGGGTGAGCGGCCTTGATTTGCCTCTGCACCGTGGTGAGCTGGCTATAGAGTAAGGTCGCCGTGATGCCCGGAGCGAGACGGCCGAGGACGCTGAACTCGTGGTCTTCATAGGTGTGCATGAGGCTCGCGTCACTTTCATGCTGGATGGGTATCCAGATCTGAATCCGGCCTCCGGACATTTTGCCCTCGTATTTGAACCATGGCGGCATGACGCCGATTACGGTATAGGGACGGGCATCCAGCCAGATTTGACTGCCGATCACGGCATGATCGGCGTTAAAGCGACGGCGCCAAAGAGAATCCATCAGGATGACGGTGGCTTGGGCGCTGGGGCTGTCTTCGAATTGATTGAAGGCCCGTCCGAGAGCGGGCTGAACACCAAGCAGGTGATAGAAGTTCCAGGAGACGCAGCCGGCGTCGATCATTTCTGGGAGTTCACCGCCGCGAGTAGAGAGGCCGTATTGCCCGGTTGGAGCGACAAGGGCTAGTTCTGCGGATTTGTTCACGGCCCGTTGCCACTCCCAAAACGAGCCGGCGTCGACCGGCAGATTGACTTCGTGATCACTTTGCTGGCCTTGATAGAGCACGATCAATCGGGACGGGTCGTGGAAGGGTAGCGGCTTGAGAAGAACGGAGCGAATAACAGCAAAGATCGCTACGTTACTTCCGAGACCGAGAGCGATCACGAGGATAGCGGCGAGGGTGAACCCCGGAGCGCGGGAGAGACTACGCAGGCCTACGCCAAGATCGCGGAGGAAGAACTCAACAGAAGTCCAGCTCCAGGTAGAACGGGTTTCCTCGCGGACCGTGCCGAGATTACCAAAGCTATGGATAGCAGCGCGGCGGGCTTCCTCGGCGTTCATGCCAGCCGCGAGGTTTTCCGCGATCTGCTGGTCGAGATGGAAGCGCAGTTCGGCGTCCAGATGGCCGTCGGCCCGGGAGCGGCGGAGAGTGGCAAGTTGTGTCCGAAGTTTTTGGAGCCAGTGCATAAATCTTTCCTTGCTTGAGTGTTAGGCTTCCGAGACTACAAGGTTGATGGCCTGCGAAAGTCGCTTCCAGTTGGCAGTCTCTCTTTCGAGTTGTTTGCGGCCGTCGCTGGTGAGGCGGTAGAACTTGGCTTGGCGGCCAGTTTCGCTTTCGGCCCATTTGGCCGTAATCCAGCCTTGTTGCTCCAGCCGGTGGAGGGCAGGATATAGCGAGCCCTGCTGTACCTGCAGAACCTCTTTCGATATCTGCTGTATGCGCTTGGCGACGGCCCATCCGTGCTTAGGCTCGTTGGCGAGGGTGCGGAGAATGAGAAGGTCGAGTGTGCCTTGAACGAGATCGTTCGGCTTGCCCATACCATGATTATCTACAATCAAGTGTAGATAGTCAAGGCATCGTGCGAGTCGGCATCTGACTCAATTCTATGTGAAAACATGCGCAACGCGCAGACCATCGCCGCCGAATAATGGAAGGGGGATGCTATCCGCCTCCGCATACCGCACGGCTCTTCCATCGCGGCCGATAGCCGTGATGACGCGTGCCTCTTGATCGACGATCCAGAAATCCTGGCAGCCATTCGCCAAACAAAGCGAAGCCCGCTCGCGTAGTTCCGCCCAGGTATTCGATGGGGATTTCACGTCGATGACCAGCTCCGGCGCGCCGCGCAGGTTGTCCTCCGGATCGATAGAGTCCCATCGCTCGCGAGAGACAAATGCAACACCCGCCGCGCGAAGGTCGAACTGTGGGACCGCGCGGAAGGGCATCTCGATGCCGACGGCGCCGAGACTCCCGGCTTGGGCCTCCAGCAGGCGGGCCAACCGCACTTGCAACTTATAGTGCTTCGCCTTTGGGCGTTCCGAGGCGACGACCTCTCCGTAGTGCAGCTCGTGTAGCCAAGGCCCATCGTCCGGCGGAAGCTCCCGAAACTGCTCGACGGTCATGCCATCCCCCGCCGCAAAAACTTAACCCCCTCAAACGCAATCGACTCCGGCGACGGCGCAATATCCCGCCAAATCGACGCTGCCGCCGACAACTCGCCCAACGCGAAACCGAAGCTCTCGATCGTCAGCCAGCCGTCGTAACCCACATCCCGCAGCGCCTGGAAAACGCCCGGCCAGTCCACGTGGCCCGTGCCCGGAATGCCGCGGTCGTTCTCGCACGTGTGTACGTGCTTCAAATGCCGCCCCACCACCCGGTAGGCGTCCGCCACGTGCTTCTCCTCGATGTTCGCGTGAAAAGTGTCGAACAGGATGCCCACGTTCGGGTGCCCTATCGCGTCGCACAACGCCACCGCATCCGCCGCCGTGTTCAGGAAGTACGTCTCAAACCGGTTCAGCGGCTCGATCGCGATCGTGACCCCGTAATCGCTGAGCGTCGGCCCGATCGCCTGATAGCAATCCACCGCGCGCTGCCACTCGTCGCCCGTGCGCCGCCGCCCCGTCATCAGTCCCACCGGCGAGTACAGCGGCCCGGCGATAATCTTTGCGCCCACCTCGGCGGCGGCCTTCGCGCAATCCTGCATGTGGACGCGCGTCTTTTCGCGCACCGCCGCGTCGTCGGAAATCATGTTCAGCCCGCCGGTCAGAATCGAGCAGATGGTGCAATCCAACCCGTTGTCCGCCAGGCCCCTGCGAATATCCGCCGCCGCGAATTGCGAAGGCTGGAACAACGGCACCTCCACGCCATCGAAGCCCGCCGCCTTGATTCCCGGCAGCAACGGCAGATTGGACCGGTCGAAATTCGCCGTCCAGATAAAAGTGTTCACCCCGAATTTCATGCCAACAATCCCGCGGCGTCCGGATTGCCCGGGCCGAAATGTTTCAGCATCACCAGGTTCTCCTCGTCGCTCTGGTTGCGCACCTCGACGCCCCGCCCCGCCGCCGCCGCGCTCACGAACAATTCGTCCTTGGTCATCGCCCCGTAGCGGATCAGCGAAGGCGTCTCCACTTCCGTCTTTCCCACCGCGCCCCATCCCTGCACCACGATCAACCCGTACGCCGCCGCATCGTGAATCACCGCCGAACGCCCCGGGAACACGGTCAGTTCCTTCGCCGAATAATGCGGCGTCGAGTAGCACACCCACTTCTCCGCGTACCCGCCCGCCGCCATCTCCGCCTCCGCGCGCACCGGCCGCGGATGGAACAGCCGGTGTTTGGCGAATTCCGGATCGACGTTGGCGTCCCAATCCAGCATGCCGATGATGTAATCCAGGTCGTGATGGTTTTCCGGCGGCACATCTTTCACCAACAGGTCCCACGGCACCGCGCGCCCTTCCACCATCGACTGGAACATCCCGAACACGTCCGAATTCACCTGCGGTTCGTAAGTCACCAGCGAACCCGGCGCGTGCAGAATCCCCGCGTCCACCTGCCATCCCGTGCCCGGTTGCAGGCGGTATGCTTTCGAATGGTACAGGATGCCGTTGTCGCCCCGGTTCCAGCGCTCCAGGCACAGCCGCACGTCGTCCTGCGTCGTGCCCGGCTCCAGGCCCATGAACGTGTAAGGGAAATTGTTGTCCTTGAAATTGTATTGCGGCGGAAAGTAATAGGCTTCCGGCTTGCCCTTTTGCCCCACCTTCTTCGCATGCTCTTCCATCTGGTGCATGTGGTGCGGAATCGGCCCCAGATTATCGAAGAACTTGCACAGCACGTTCCAGCCGCCGTACCGCGCCATTGCGTCCGCGCCCAGGATCTCCTCGCCCATGCTCGCCACGGCTTCCCGCAGCAGCACCCGCTGTCCGCCGATCGCGATGTAGCTGAGGCCCTCGTCTTCCGGCGTGCCCGGCCCATTGGCCGCCTGCGTGGTGGACGAAAACCAGCGCTCGTCGATGCCGCCGCGATGGGCGCCCAGCGCATAAAGATCGCGCGGATCTAGCTTCAACCGCCCGCCCGGCATCAGAAAGGAGCGCGGCACCCAACAAGGAGCCAGCCTGACGACACCCTCGCCAGCCGCGAAAGCATCTCTAACCAAACTAATCTTGGACACGACGCCGGCCGCCATTCTGACTCCTGACTCCTGACTCCTGACTCCTATTTCTTCTGCACCCTCACCAGAATCGTCCCCGAAGCATATTCGTTCTGCTGGTCGGCGCGCGTCTCGATATTACCGGATAGCACGATCGGCAAGTCCACAGCCTGCGCGTTCGGCAGCGCCTGCAGAGTGAAAGTCACGTGGTTGTCGCCCTCGTGGATCAAAACGCCGTTCAGTCCCACATTCGCCACGAGCACAGTCGCCGGCAAATTATAAACCTCCACCGGCACCCGCCCGCCGAAATTGTTGTTGCGCCGGATCTCCACCTCCACCGTAGCCGTCTTGCCCGGCTCCAGCACCACTTCGCGCGTCTTGGCTTCCATCGTGATATCCGGTTTCGGCATCGCCGCGATCAGCTTCAGCTTGTCTTCCGGACTGGCCCAGTGCGCGATTTGCCGCGCGCCGTCCTTCGCCTTGCCGCTCACCCGCAGCGCCACGGCTCGCTCAAGCTGCGCATTCTCGTCCGCGCTCAGCAGCACCGTCGTGCTCACCTGCCCCGGCTCGATGATTCCCCTGCTCGCCGAAAACCCCGCCGGCAAATCTTCGATCCCCACTTCGATCGGTCCGTCGAAATCGTCCAGCCGCAGCGCCGTCACCGTCACCGGGATGCGTCCGCCCACCGGCACATTGGGATTGCGCGGGTCCACGCTCAGCCTGAAATCCGGAGCCGGCGCGCGCACCGTCAGCCGGTATGCATAATCCTCGCCGTGCAAACCGCGCACATCCCGCAGCCGCACCACGTATTCGCCATCCGCCGGCGCGGTAAAACGCAACCGCGAATCCTTGCCGTAACCCGGGCCGCCATCGTCGTTGCGATACGGCAGCCGCACCAGCGGCAGGCCATTGCTCACGAACGCAGCTCCCGGCGGATGGATCTGCACCTTATACACCGGCGTATCGATGGAATGCGCTTCGGGCGTGGTATCCAGCAAGCCCAGCCGCTGCCCCTCGAACGACTCGAACCGGATGTCGTCGTCCGGCCCGCGCGGCATGGCGCTGACCTTGATCAGTTCGCTGCCCACCATCAGGATGTCGCCCACCGCCATCCCGTTCCACGACAAAATGCGGATTCCCGATCCCCCCGAGCTGGGATCGTTCAGCGTCACCGCCGTGGCCAGCTCGCAGCGCACCGTGGCGCGCTCCACCAGGCTGCCCTTCGTGTCCGAAATCTCCAGTATCGAATCCAGCGGCGAGCCCAGCCGGTTGGCGTTCACTTCCAGCACCAGCTTCTCGCCTTTGCGCGCCTTGAAGCGAAAATCGTTTTCGCCGGCCAGCAGTTTGCCGTTCACCGTCACCGGCGCAACGATCGCCTGCGCGGCGGCGATCGAAGTATTCTTCCCCGTGGATTCGATCTCCGGCTCGCTATCCACCGCCAGCCTTACCTTATTGAACGTCTTGCCGGCGGCCACCTTCGGCCGCAGGATCACCGCCGATTCGTCTTCCGGCGACGCCTCGCCCGCAACCGCGATTGTGCCCGTGCCCAGATTGTACCCGGACAGCGCGATCTGTTCCGTCTGCCCCTTCCGCACCCCCAGCGGATACGCCGCCAGCGCCAGCGGAAACTTGCCCACCTTGATGCGATAGAAGTGCCGCGCGCTGCCACCCTCTTCGTAATCCGCGATCTTGATGTAGTAAGCGCCGGCCTTGTCGAAGCGATGCGCGAAATACTGCGCCGAGCGGCCGCCCTCCAGGCCGTACTCCTTCACCAGCGCCTGGTCCGCATCGTAAATGCTCACCACCGGCTGCAATGCGGATCCCAGCATCGCCGCGCCGTTCTCGAACACCAGTTGCTCGCCCGCCCTCACCTTGACTTTGTAATAATCCACATCGCCCGGCTTCGAAATGGCGCCCACCAGGATCGCCGGCGTAAAGACTTCCACGGCCTCCTCGGGCGTGTCGTTCGGCTCGCGGTCCGCGCTCTCGCCGTAGTACGGCTCGATCAGGAATCGCCCCGTGGGACTGGTGCCCAGCGGCGTCTGCAAACGAAAATCGACCGGGCCGATGTCCGCGTCCGGACTGATATCCAACTCCAGCGTGACCTCGTTGCGCGGCGGCAACGGGCCCAGATCCACCGTGGAAATGCCGCCGTTGGACCCCAGCCGGACATCGGAGCCATCGGGCAGTTCCTTGATGCGCAGGATGCGCGCCTGAATACCCGGCTCGCTGAAAAATACCGCGCTGGCCTTGGCCAGGTTGAGTCCTTCGACCGTCAGTTCCGTGGTGGCGCCGCGCGGCACGCCCCGCGGAGAAACCGAGTTGATGGTCGGCGGCGTGGTGCGATTGCCCGTGGGCCAGTCGGAGGTGGTGCTGGCGGCAAATGCCGCCACCGCGCAAGCCAATCCAAGTATCGTTTTCATAATAAATGTACCGCCCCCCTTACTGAGCCGCCACCGTAACCCCGGAGCCATCCCCCCATCCCCCGCGATAAATCTCAAACGACCCATCGAACCTTCCCACCGCCACGCTCTTGCCATCCGGCGCGAACCCCACCGCCAGCGCCCAGTCCGGCTGCCGCCAGGTCTTCACCACGCTCAAATCCTTCGCCTTAAACACCTTCACTTCCTTATCCGCCGACGACGAAACCAGATACTTCCCGTCCGGCGACCAGGCCAATTGCAAAATCGCATCCTCATGCGCAATCAGCGAATTCAGCAGCGTGCCGCTCTTCTCCCCCAGCGACCATACCCGGATCGTCCGGTCCAGTCCCCCCGCCGCCACGCGCTTGCCCGCCGGATCGATCGCCAGCGTATTCAACCCATCGGTCGGCTCGCTCATCGTATACAGCCGCTCGCCCGATGCTACATCCCAAACCTTCACGCCGCGATCCGCCGATGCCGATACCAGCCGCTTCCCATCGGGCGTGAACGCCAGCGCATACACCGCGTCGATATGATCCTTCAGCGTGCGGATCTCTTTGCCGCTATCCACATCCCACAGCTTGATCAGCTTGTCGTAACTGGCCGTCGCTACCGTCTTGCCATCCGGCGCAAACTCCACCGCGTAGATGCAATCGGCATGTCCCGCGATGGTGCGCAAAAGCGCGCGCTTCTCGACATCCCAGATGATCACCTCGCCGCCGCGCGCCGTCCGTCCGCCCGCCGCGGCCAGCAGTTTGCCATCCGGCGAAAATGCCACCGCGCGCACGTCGTCCGCCTCGCCCGGAAGCGTCCCCACAACCTTGCCGGTCTCCGGCTCGACCAGCCGGACTTCTTTAAACGTGCCCAGCGCCAGCAGCTTGCCATCCGGACGGAACGCCAGCGCGCCGATCAGCGGCTTCACAGCCGTGCGCGGCTTGATATCCGGAATCGCCGGCGCGCGCTGCGCCACCACCTCGCCCGCGGCCGGCGGCTTGGCCCCCGCGTCGATCCACTTGCGTATAATCTCGATTTCACCGTCCGCCAGCTTCTTGCCGGTCAGCGGCATGGCCGGCGTCACCGCGCCCGTGATCCGCAAATACAAAAGGCTCTCGCCGCTCTTCCCCGGCATGATCGCTGGACCGCTGTGGCCGCCCTTCTGCAAACCCGCGAACGTATCCAGATCCAGCGTCCCCATCGCGACGTTGCTGGCATGGCATCCCGCGCAATTCGCCGCGAAGATGGGAGCCACATCCTTGGCAAACGAAGGCGTATCGTCCGCCCGCGCCGCCATTGCGAAACAGAGCAGGACACCCCCCGCGATAGGAACCACAACTCTCATTCCGGCATTCTCCAAGCTACCCCCATCTAGCTTACACCCGATTAAAGATTGCCAAGACCGCGGCCATCTCGGCAGCCAGACCGATTGCGTCCAATCCCTCCGGAGGACATCGCGCCCCAGGCGCCAGGGGCTTGCGGTTTATATCCAATCGGATATACTTGAGCTATGCGGCCGGTGCGCTTCCTTGGCGATTCGCTCAAGTGCTTGCGAGACTTTCCCGAGAGCGCGCGTCACGATGCAGGTTACCAACTTGATAAGGTCCAGCGAGGCGGTCAGCCGGACGATTTCAAGCCATTGCCTTCCATCGGCAAGGGTGTTGAAGAGATTCGCGTTTTGGAATCGAGCGGCGCCTATCGTGTGATTTACTTCGCCAGACGCGCTGACGCCGTGTACGTTCTCCACGCTTTTCACAAGAGGACACAACGGACGCCGAAGAAGGATATTGAAATTGCGAAAAGACGATTTGGGCAACTGTTGGGAGGCAGGATATGAGCAAATCCGAGAGCTACGCGAGTGTTTGGGACGCGATCACGGACACCCCCGAGCAGGCAGCGAATCTGAGAGCACGGGCCGAGCTGATGCAGAAGATCGCGGCACGCCTCAGACAACATGACTGGACCCAGGGCGAAGCCGCCAGACGTTGCGGCGTAACGCAACCGCGGATCAACGATCTGCTGCGCGGCCGGGTCTCGCGCTTCTCCCTCGACGCGCTGGTCAACATCGCGACGGCGCTCGGTTGCCGCGTGCGTGTGGATCTCGAGGCTGCCTAAGCGGAATCATCCTTGCATATTATCCACGCCGTGGACGATTTGCACGGATCATACGGGCGGGTCCAGGGACCCGCGCGGCCCGCCAGCGCGGCAGTGCAGGCCGGTGTCGAACATCCGCACCATCGCCGCGGTCTCGCCGCCGCTCCGATGACAAGTTCTTCCTCGCCGCGGCCGGAGAATGGTACGCTAATCCGAAGCCACGGCTCTAAACATGAGGCGTACTCTTCTGTATTGTTCATCCATCCTGGCGGCGTCCGCTGCCGCCGCGCTGGTAATTTCTCATGCGAATGTTCTACAGGCGCTGACTGGAAGCCGCTCCAAGGCGCAAAACGGCCTGCGTTCGTTTGAAATTGTTCCCTTGGAGACAGTTTCGGAAACCTCGTCCAATGCCAGCATTGGCGACCTGAACGGCGATGGACTTCCGGACATCGTGCTGGTCAAGGGACGCCATTGGCAAGTGCCCAGCCTGATCTTTTTCGGCGACGGCAAAGGACGCTTCACCCCCGGGCCGGCGCTTCCGAGTAAAGCCGCCAAGAGTTATTCGGCGTCTTTGGCGGATATGACCGGGAGTGGCCGCCTGGATATGGTTCTGAGCAACGACCAGCCGGACCCGAAGCTGGTCCTGCTCAACGATGGTAAAGGTAACTTCACCATTGGCGGGACCTATGGCGATCCGAAGTGGTCGACCAGAAACGCCGCGGTGGGGGACTTGAACGGCGACGGCTATCCCGACATCGCGGTTGCCAATCGGGAGATGGCGAGCTATGTCTGCTTCAATGACGGCAAACTCCATTTCGCCTGCCGCGCACTGGAGGACTCGCCCAACGCGGCGACGGTGGCCATTGCCGACATGAACGGCGACGGCGCGAACGATGTGATTTATGCTTGCCGGGACGCGTGCCAAAGCCTGGTGTATTTCAACGACGGCAAGGGTAACTTTCCCCGCAAAGAGCCTTGGGGACCGCCGCATTCATCCGTCCGTGCCATGGCGGTCGCCGACGTTAATGGCGATGGCCATCCGGACATCGCCGCCTGCCCCGAGGATCTGGGCTGCTTCGTGTACCTTAACGATGGCCAAGGCCACTTTGGCGGCGGCATTCAATTCCAGGTGCCGCGGGCCTTGCCTTACTCCATGATCGCCGCCGATCTGAATCGCGACCATCGGCCCGACATCCTGGTCGGCTATGTCAACGCTCCGGGAGTGGTCTACTTGAACGACGGCACAGGAAAGAAGTATCGGCCAGTGCCCTTCGGCGATGGCAAGGGAGCGATTTATGGCATGGCGGCAGGCGGTCTGAACGGCGACGGATGGCCGGACGTCGTGGTGGCGCGATCCGACGCACCCAGCTTTGTGATGTTCAACCGCCCACCCAAGAAATGAAGCTTAGTCGGCTTTCCTCGGACTTGACGGCGACCCCACCCCGCCAGCTTTCCAACTCGATACACCTTGCGAAATCAACGCGACTGTTACGGAGCCGCGACCGTCAGGGAGCGACGATCGGCGCCGCCCATTCATCGCGGATATTAGGCATAATGGAACATCCGCGGCAAACTGCATCGGAGCCCTGGTTTACACCCGGCGCAACCATCTCACACTACCGGATTATCGAGAAACTCGGCGGCGGCGGCATGGGCGTCGTCTATCGCGCCGAGGACCCGAAGCTCGGCCGCGAAGCCGCCCCTCAAATTCCCCCCGGAGCGAACCGGCCATCAGATAGCGTGTTGCCGATTACCGGCCGACTCCATCGGCGGAGCGCTCGGCGACCGAAGAGCCCGCATATCCCGCATCGGCGGCTGCCCGAACAACCGGCTGTATTCGCGGTTGAATTGGCTGGCGCTTTCGTATCCGGCCTCAAAGGCCGCACTGGCTCGGGGCGTTCAGGCCCTCCATGAGCATCCCTCCCCGCGCCGCCTGCAACCGAAGCTGTTTCTGATACTGCAGAGGACTCATGGCGGTCAGCACCCGGAAATGATGGTGCAGCGTGGACACGCCCATGCCCGCGATCTGTGCGATATCTTCCACCCGCAGCGGCTTCGCATAATTCGCCCTGATCCAGGCGATCGCTTTTGCCGTCCGGTGGCTCTGCTCTCCTAGCGTCGCAATCGCCCGCAGCCGCGCCCCCTCGGCGCTCCGCAGGATCCGGTAGACGATCTCGCGTTGAATCAGGCCGCTGAGAAAGGGAACGTCCCGCGGCGTGGCCAACAGGTCCACCAGCCGGCAGCATGCGCTGAGGAATTCCACGGTGGTCTCACCCGTCGCCATGCCGGGACTGTCGGATGGCGCTTCAGCCACCTGAATCTCCTCCCGGCTGAGAAGCTCTCGCACCACGGGCATTTCAAGTTTCAGCGACAACGCCAGGCACGGCGCCTTCTCGCTTGCCTCGATCACCCGGCTGACCACCGGTAAGTCGACCGACGTCAGCAGGAATCGCGACGCATCGTAGATGAAAGTGGTTCGGCCCAGGTCTACTCGCTTGCGCCCTTGGGCGATCACGATCACGCCCGGCTCGTAAGTCATGGAGCACGGAGCCGTAGGGGCCGTCCGCCGGCGGAGCGTCAGCCAGGGAATATCCGTTGCCCGGTTCTCTGCGGAGCCGATGAACAAGGCAATCTTGCGAGCCAGCTCGGCGCGCAATTCCCGCGCGCGATCTCGCGGCGGAGCGGTCTCTTCCACGCGGTTTTTCATGGTAACGGTTTCGCTCTCCTCTACCCCAGGATAACCGCTGGTTGTGTACGCCGGTCAACAGTGCAAGAGGAATAGGCAATAAATCGGAAGGATCGGGATACCGCTTCCAGGGCGCTTGATTCTAACCTTAAGATGAGGGAAAACAGTTCCTCAGGGAGAAACAATGCAAAAGCGCAAACTTGGAAAAAGCGGCCTGGAAGTTTCGGCTCTCGGCCTCGGCTGCATGGGCATGAGCTTTTCTTACGGCCCGCCCAAAGACAAGCAGGAGATGACCACTCTTATACGGGCAGCCGTGGAACGCGGCATAACGTTCTTCGACACCGCCGAGGTCTACGGCCCGTACTTGAACGAAGAGCTTGTGGGCGAAGCCCTGGCTCCCTTCCGCCAGCAAGTGGTGATCGCCACCAAATTCGGGTTCGACCTCAGTCCCGATTCCGACCCCCGCGGGATGAAGGGTGCGCCGGCCCTGAACAGCCGGCCGGAGCACATCAAGCAAGCCGCCGAGGGCTCGCTCAAGCGGCTCAAGACCGATGTCATCGACTTGCTCTACCAGCACTCGTGTTGACCCGAATGTGCCGATCGAAGACGTAGCGGGAGCGGTGAAGGACCTGATTCAGGAAGGCAAGGTGAAGCACTTCGGCCTTTCCGAAGCGGTCCGGCATCAGAAAATCCGTGCCGCACATCCAGCCGGAATACGGCAGTCCCCAGGCGTTGGCGTGGAACATCGGCACGATAGGCAGAATCTTGTCGTCCTCCGTCATGCCAATGGAGTTCGCCATCGCCGAAGACATGGCGTGCAACCAGGTGGAACGGTGGCTGTACACCACGCCCTTCGGATTTCCCGTGGTGCCGCTGGTATAGCACATGCCGGCCGCCGCGTTCTCCGCAACCTCCGGCCAGGCGCGCACGGGATCGCAGGAGGCGATGACATCTTCGTAGCGCAGCGTTTCGCGCGGCAGGCCGCCGCCCTCGCCGATCGCGATATAGCGCTCCACGGTGGTGAGCTGCCCGGCGATCTTCGCCAGCATCGGAATCAGAGATTCGTCCACGATCACAATACGGTCCGCCGCATGGTTGACGATATAGATGAGTTGCTCGGGGAACAACCGTATGTTGATGCAGTGCAGCACCGCGCCCATCGCAGGCACGGCAAAGTAAGCCTCCAGGTGTTCCTGGTTGTTCCAGGCGAAAGTGCCGACGCGGTCGCCCGGACGGATGCCCAGCTTTCCGAGCGCGGCAGCTAGGCGGCGCACGCGTTCGCCGTGCTCGAAGATGCCGCGAATCGTCAGCGGGAAATCGGGTATGGTGCTGCGTATGCCAGTCATGCCGATCGATCCGAGCTAGTGTATCGCATTGCGTGTGGGGCGGGCGTCTTGCATGTGGGGCGGGCGTCCACGCCTGCTGCGGGTCTCCAGACCCGCCCAGTTCTTCGTTTACAATAGAGATATGATCACCCGCTGTCTGCGCGCTCTAGCCATCGCAGGCCTGTACCTCTTGGGAGCCGCGCTGGTTTGCGCTCAGGACTGGACTACTCTCGAATCCTTGCCCGCCGTCGACCTGAGCGGCCTCTCCCCTGCGCAAAAGGCCACCGCCCTCAAGCTGCTGCGCGCCCGCGGCTGCTCTTGCGGCTGCAACATGAAGGTGGCCGAATGCCGGGTGAAGGATCCGAACTGCTTTTACAGCAAAGGCCTGGCGTCGGTTATCGTGGCGTCCCTCAAGGCCGGCAAGACCGAGCAGGAGGCGCTGGCCGACGCGGAAGCCTCCCATTTCGCGCATCCGCCCGAGCACAAGCTCCTGGAAGATCCTATCGAAGTGCCCACCGCCGGAGCGCCGGAGACGGGACCCGATAACGCCCCCATCACGCTGGTCGAATTCTCCGACTTCCAATGCCCCTACTGCACCCTGGCCACACCCCAACTGCAGAGGGTATTGCAGGCTTATCCGGAGCAAGTCAGGCTGTTCTTCAAACAATTCCCGCTGGACATGCATTCGCAGGCCGCGCTAGCCGCCGCCGCCTCGGTCGCCGCGCAAAAGCAGGACAAGTTCTGGCCCATGCACGACGCCCTGTTTGCCAGCCACAACGACCTGCGCCGCGCCACGATTATGGCGCTGGCCTCGGCCATCGGGCTGGATATGAAGCGTTTCGAAGCGGACATCGACTCGCCGGAAGTCCGCAAGGCCGTGGCGCACGATCTGGAAGACGGCAGCAACGTGGGGGTCATGAGTACGCCCACGCTGTTCATCGACGGCCAGCACTACAACGGCGAGATCAAACTGGAGACCTTGAAGCCCATCCTGGACGCCGAGCTGAAGCATCCCGCCAGCCCCGCTAAGAAGGCCCCTGCCGCTCCGGCGGGCGCCTCCCGCTGAGCGGCGATCGCCACGTGATCAAGACCGTCATCTTCGATTTGGGCAAGGTTCTGATCCCTTTCGATTTCTCCCGCGGCTATCGCGCCATGGAAAAATTCTGCGCTTATCCCGCCGCCGAGATTCCCCAACGCATCGCCGCCACGGACTTGGTGCACCGCTTCGAAACCGGCCTGGTTGAGCCGCGGGATTTCGTGGCGCAGCTCAGCCGCATGCTCGAACTGCGCGTCACCTATGAGCAGTTCTGCGAGATCTGGAGCAGCATCTTCCTGCCGGCCACGTTGATCCCGGAGAGCCTGCTGGCCGGCATCGGCGCGCGCTACCGGCTGCTGGTCCTTTCCAACACCAACGCCATCCATTTCGACATGGTGCGCCAGAGTTATCCCCTGCTCCGGCACTTCCACGATCTGGTGCTTTCCTACGAAGTGAAGGCCATGAAGCCTTCGCCGGCCATCTACCGGGAGGCCATCGCGCGCGCGCAGTGCCGGCCGGAGGAGTGCTTCTTCACCGACGACATTCCCGCGTATGTGGAAGGCGCCCGCCGCGAGGGCATCGACGCGGTGCAGTTTGAATCGTGCGCGCAACTGGAGCGGGATCTCGCGGCGCGCGGGATCCGCTGGCTGTGATAACCGGCATGATCACCGATCTCGTGCAGATCCGCCTGCTCGGCGAAAAGAAGCGCCCCGAAAACGAGCGCTTCCGGCGGCACATGAAGACGCACGACCATTCCGACCGCATCCTGCGCCGCATCGCCGAAGGCATCCAGGACCAAATCGATTGCACGCAATGCGCCAACTGTTGCCGCGTGGCGACCGTGAAAGTGTCCGAACGCGATGTCGAGCGCCTCGCGCGCCATCTGCGCATCGCGCCCGCCGCGTTCCGCGCCGCGTACACCATGGAAAGCGACGATGAAGGCGTCATCCTCCGCCGCACCGAGGAGGCCGGCTGCGTGTTTCTGGACGGCACCGCCTGCACGGTCTACGATGCGCGCCCCGACATCTGCCAGCGTTTTCCGCACGTGGTGCGCGGCAACGGTTCCATCGCCAGCCGCATGTGGCAGTTCATCGACCGCGCCTGCTATTGCCCCATCGTCTACAACGCGCTGGAGGCGTTCAAGCAGGAAACCGGCTTCCGCAGGTGAACGCGCTATACAGCATTTTCTCATCCAAGAATGAGCCTGGGGAATCGGTATCGGATATGCGGGTCTCCTTTCTTTGAATGTCGATTCGTGTGCCACCGTCTCAGGGCCGACCAACGGGAGGCTGCACAGCGCCTCG